>Ga0102924_1000372_pt1 | contig 55858 bp, 50 predicted proteins | sample PaiPotPPM11metaG_FD_80116 | JGI IMG/M metagenome (GOLD analysis project Ga0102924, IMG submission 80116) | Iron sulfur acid spring bacterial and archeal communities from Banff, Canada, to study Microbial Dark Matter (Phase II) - Paint Pots PPM... ... | reverse complement strand
TCGAACGCGCTGTGCAAGCGTTCGGGCGTCGCTTCCAGCACCGGCCAGTCGAGATCGCTTTGCGCGGGGACGACGCGCCAACCGCGACCCGAAACGCGCGCTACTTCGCGCTCGTGTTCGAAGACGTAATCAAAACGATCTGCACGACGAACTGCTCGTGGTCGGCGACGATTCGCATGACCCAAGCGCTGGTCGCGCGCGGCGAAGGTGCGTTTCCAGAGCCGGAGATGCTCGCGCGTACGCCGGATGCGTGGTATCGTGACGTGGCGCGCATGGGTTACCGCGGGCCGTACGTGAAAACGATCGCGCGCGATGTCGCGGCTGGAACGCTCGATGTGGAAAGCATGCTGGACGCGGCGCGCAGCGACGATGATGTGGAAGAAGCGCTGCTTGCGCTGCCCGGCATTGGTCCCTACGCGGCGGCGCACGTCATGCAACTGCTCGGCCGTCATCGGCGACTCGTCCTCGATTCGTGGACGCGGCCGACGTATGCGACGTTAACCAACAAAAAGCACGTCGCGGACCGCACGATCGAACGTGCCTTTCGTTCGTACGGACCATATGCCGGCTTGGCATTTTGGCTATTCCTTACAAAGCATTGGGTCGACGACGGTCCCGCGATAGGAGAGTTGCCTCGGTAAACAGGGCAAGCGCTTAATAGCCCTTAAACAAACCCGAGGCGCCGGGCGCCGGAAGGAGCAGGGTGTTGATGGGCTGGCTTCGAGCATTTCCCGCCGTCGTCCTGATGATTGCACTGTTGCCGATATCGGCGCGGGCCGGTACGACCGGAGGCATCGTCGGCCGCGTGACCGATGCGGTAACCCACGCGCCTATCGCTGGCGCAACGGTCATCGCAACCGCTCCTTCGCAAACGGCAACGGCAACCACCGATGCTGCCGGAAGTTTTCGCTTTCTTACCCTCGCGCCCGACACGTACACCGTAACGGCGAGCAAGGCCGAGTACGATACGGTCGCACAGCCCGGACTCTCGGTGTTCGCAGACCAAGTGCAGACGTTCAACATCCCGATGAACAAGACGATTCGCACGATCGCACGCGTCACGTCGCGTGCGGCGGCCAATCTGGTGAAGCCGGGAACGACGTCGGACGTCTATTCGATCAACTCGTCGGCGCAGAAGGCCGCGGGATCGCTGATCGGCCCGGGCGGCCTGTCGAACGTCTACGGCGCGATTCAATCGGCGCCCGGCGTCGCTATCGACCAAGGCGAGGCCGGATGGTTTCAAACCGTGCATATTCGCGGCGGGGACATCGACCAAGTTGGCTACGAACTCGACGGCATTCCGGTAAACCGCGTCTACGACAATGCGCCGATGACGATGCTCTCGAGCCTTGGCAGTCAAGAAGTGCAGGTGTACACGGGCGGCGCCATCGCCAGCGCCGACGCTCAGGGAATTTCGGGTTACATCAACCAGGTCGTCAAAACCGGTACGTATCCCGGTTACGCGGAGGGCAACCTTTCAGTCGGGACGCCGACGTTCTACCATCAGGCGTCGGTCGAAGCCGGCGGCTCCACGCCGGATCGCCTGTTTTCGTATTACGTCGGCATCGGTGGTGCCAACCAAGATCTTCGCTACGTGGATAACAATCTGGGAAGCGCTTATCCGAACTCGTTTTTCTATCCGGTGAACGCGGTCGATCCGGCGACGTTCTCGCCGGGTGCAAACGGTTTTGTCTATACTGGCGCCAACGGCGTGGGGAACAATCTCTTCGCCACGCTGCAAGGCGGCTTCGGAATCGCCGCGACTCAGCAGCGTGACGATCTCATCAACTTGCATTTCGCCATTCCGCACCATAACAGCGGACTGCGCGACGATATTCAGGCGCTCTGGATGACCAGCGAAGTCTGGGCGCAGTACTACAGTTCTATTAACGACACCGGCGTCAACGTCGCCGACAATCTCGGAACGCTGTCGTGGGACGACAGTTACAAGTACAACGGAACGCTCTTCGCGCCGCCGGTCGCGTCAGCCGTTTCGAAATATTTTTTCCCGGCCAGCCCGACCGACCGCGCCTGGGGCAGCCCACTGTGCGCCAACACCTGCCCCTACTCTGACATCCGCGACTCCAACGACAACGGCGTCGCCGTCGAAAAACTGCAGTACCGTCATGCCTTTTCACCGAGTTCGTATTTGCAGGTGTACGGCTATCTGCTGTACTCGAACTGGTTCATTTGGGGTCCGAACACGGCCGCACAGCCGTACTACGGCGCGGAACTGGCGCAATACGAGATTCCCGACCACACCTTCGGCGGCAACATCAACTACACGAATCAGTTGAGTGCGCAGCATTTGCTGACGGCCACCTACGGCTACACCGCCTCGGACCTCCAGCGCTACTACGTCGGATACATTCATCCGAACTACGGCATCGCCAACTTCATCGGGAAGAACGGCGAATGCTACGATCCGACCAGTGGCCTGCAAGTCGAATGCTATGCCCAGACGCAGGGGCAGATTCAGCAGTTACTGCCGGGCGGCGGCGGTATCTCGGGGTCGGCGCCGCCGGGAACGCCGGGTGCGCGTGAAGACGCGCAATGGCTCGTTACGAACAACACGTTCGCCGCGCCGATCAACCAAGTGCACACGCGTTATTCGGGTTGGTCGATTTCCGACCAGTGGCGCCCCGACGACAAGCTAAACGTCAACGTGGGTCTGCGGGTCGAAGATTTCCAGTATCTCTTCGGCGACACGATGGCCGATTCGCTCGCGCGGCAGTTCTGGTTCACGCACTACAATCAAGAGTATTGCACCGGACCGCCGGGAAGTGGCGCGCCCACGCTGGGAACGGTCAGTTACGCGGGCGGCTACCACATCGTCTGTCCGGCCGGCGAAACGACCGTCGGTCAATCGGCGTTGCCGCTGCTGAACGTCAACGGTGGCGGTACGTATACCACGGCACGCTTTCAACCGCGTCTCGGCGTGACGTACACGGTCAATCCGCTGACCGTGTTGCGTGCGTCGTTCGGCATCTATGCGCGGCCGCCGAACTCGTCGTGGGTGCAGTACAACGTCACCCAGCAAGACCTGCCGTCCTATATCGGCAGCCACTTTTACTCGTACGGATTCAATACGCCCGAGCACTACCTGCGTCCGGATACATCGTACAACTACGACTTCTCTTGGGAGCAGCGCTTCAAAGGCACGGATTGGAGTTTCAAACTGACGCCGTTCTATCGGAGTACCCGCGACCAGTTACAGAATTTCTTTATCGATCCGCAAGGCGGTCTCGAGTCCGGTCTCAACGTCGGACATCAAACCTCGTACGGCACGGAATTCGCCGTGCAGACGGGGGACTTCGCCCGCGACGGCTGGTCCGGTCAACTGGCGTATACCTACACACACTCACGCATCCAGTACCAGAATTTTTCCGGACTCAACGTCAACGTAATCGATCAGTTGAACTACTACGTGAAGCAGTACAACGCGTTCACCAAAGCGGGCGGTGGTTCGCCATGCTACACGTACACCGGAGCCGGATCCAGTTGTAGCACACCGGGTGTGGTGACGAACCCGTATTACGGCGCCGCACCGCAGCCGCAGTTTGACCGCAATGCGCTGTACACGACCTACGACGTCATTCCGGGCCCCGCGTCAGGGGCGTTCGGTTATGAAACGCCGAGCGTCGCGACGCTCATAGTGAACTACAAGCATCAGAAATTCGCGATTACGCCGTCGCTGATTTATAGTTCGGGAAGCTTCTACGGTGCGCCGACGCAGTGGCCGGGATACAATCCGTCGCAGTGCACGCAGCCGGCCGGCGCGTGGATCGCTGCCCACGGCAAAGCGGCCGATCCGGCGCTCTGCGGTGGAACGGGATCGTTCAATTTGCCGCTGTTCATTCCGGATAAATACACCGGCCAGTTCGACAATTTGGGCGCCTTCCAGCAGCCGTGGCGCCTTTCGCTGAATCTCGCCGCACAATACGATGTGAGCCCGCTGGTAACCGCGCGCGTCACACTGACGAACATCGTAGATCACTGCGGCCAGCGCGGCCAGCCGTGGGACAATCCGTACGTCTGCGTCTACGGCAACCTACCGTCGGGAGTTCTGTATCCGGCCGGCAACTACTATCCCAACCACTATTCGGCCAATCCGCCGCCGCAGTTGCAGTACCCCTACTCGTACGTCCTCAACAATAACAACACCGGCTTCGTTGGTACGGTATTGCCGATGGAAGTCAACTTCTCGTTGAACGTAAAGCTCTAAGCGGGAGCGCTTTCGTCGAATAGCGCGATGTGCTCAGCAACCGCCGCGCGCCGGAGCTCCCGGTCCAGCGTCGCAAGAGTTGCATCGGCCCTCAGTGCAACGGCCAAGTAGGCAGCATCGTATGCAGTGAGGGCATGGTTCCGCGCGAGGGCGAATTCCTGTCCAAATCGCGGCGCCTTGACGCGCGCGGGAAGAAGCCGCAGCGCCGCCAGCGCGTCCTCGGCAGTTTTGTTATCAATTCGGCCGTTACGGCACGCCATTGCAAGACCGTTTTGGACATCGTAAAACCACAGCGTCGGCACGAGGAGTTCTTCGCGCAGAGCCTGCGCTAAGGCCGTGCGGCCGAAGTTGGAGTTTTCGTCAGGGAGTACTGCACTCAAGGCCGTGGACGCGTCGAGGACGACCGCCATCTTTAGATTCGCCGTCCGCGATCGATAAAGTTGCGCCACGTTTCGCCACGGTTGAGAACCGCCTTGCCGCGTCTGCGCTTTCGAATGGCCTCTCGTACGCATCCAGTTGGCATGCGACCCAGCCCTCGGGTCGAAAATAAAGAAGAAGCGACCGTGCGTGATCGTTCAACGGGATGCCGCAAATGTAGTTTCCAGTACTACGATAATCTACCCGCTAACAAGCGCGAACGGCAAGAAGGCCGGCCTGACGAAAGTGCTATTGCATCCGGGAGCAGCCGGCTTGAAGATAGCATCGATCGTTCTGTGTGACCAAGTCCGCGTCGTGGACGCGCGTCGCCTGGGATCGCGCATCGGTCGCCTGGACCCGGCAGCGTTGGAGGCGTTGGATCGAGGCCTTGGCGCTATTCTAGACCTCTAGAGGGCACCGTACCCCCGAGGCCCTTGCGCAGCGTAGACCGTGACTGTACTGGCGGAAACGTTTGCCCCGTATACGTTGCTACCCACGGTCCGGCCGGACACTGCACGGCCCACCAGCGCCGGCGAACGGAAGAGCCCGTTTGATCCGCAAGGGGGCGCGGCACTTCTTCACGAATGCAGTAAAACTGTTATTATATTGCATAGCGAAGGAGGCCAAAAATCGTGAAATCCCGAGAAAAACGCGTCTTTCGGCCGGTCGTCGACGGCCTGCTGGTCGACTTCATGACGCACCTGCGCTTGGAGCGGAATCGCAGCCAGTTGACCGTCGAGGCGTACGCGCGGGATCTCCAAGAGTTCGGGGCGTTCTTGGCAGACGTACCGGAGTCGGAATCGCCGGTGGGGCGGGAGTATCCGCAACTACGTGTCGCGTCCACGTCGGACGTGCGGCGGTACGTGATGCGCCTTGCCGGCGATAAGCACTACGACATGCGAACGGTGCGGCGCAAACTGTCGTCGATCAAGGCGTTGTACCGGTACATGAAGTTGTTGGCCGTTCGGGACGACGATCCGGCGTCGATCGTGCCGGGTCCAAAGCTAGAACGCAAGTTGCCGGAGCACCTGGGGGAAACCGACGTGCGCCGGCTGCTGCGGACGACGCTGGCTGGGCGGAGCGACGCGCAGCGGCGCCGGGACGCGGCGATCATGGAGTTGCTCTACGCCAGCGGCTTGCGCCGTGCCGAAATTACGACGATTAACCTGAAAGATCTCGATCTGCAGAGCCGGGAGGTGCGCGTGCACGGTAAGGGCAGCAAAGAGCGCGTCGTCGTCTTCAATCGGAGCGCCGCCAAGGCGATCGAGGCATATCTCCGGGTTCGTCCGCACAGCCGCGACGAGGCACTTTTTCTGGGTCGCGGCGGCAAGCGCCTGAGCCCGATGCACGTGTGGCGCATCTTCCGCGATATTTACAAGGTCAGCGGCATAGACCAGCACGCCAGTCCCCACACGTTACGCCACTCGTTCGCCACGCATCTAGCCGAGAACGAGGTCGATCTCGAGACGATCCGCGAGTTTCTTGGCCACGAAAGCCTAGCAACGACCGGCATCTACCTCAAGATGTCGATGCAACACAAAAAGCGGTTGTACGACAAAGCCCATCCACGCGACCGTATGGAGTCCTGACAACGAGGCGTATGCCGCCGGCGCGAGGCGATTGTCAAGGCTTGGCAAATCTGTCATATTGCCAAATATGCCAAGTCGTGACAGGCCCGCAAATCCGTTCCAGCCCGCACCGGGGGCAACCCCTCCGCTCCTCGTCGGCCGCTGCGCGGAACGCGCGTCAATACGCGATGCCTGCGACCGAGTGGCCCGTGGGAGCGCACCGACGCCGATTGCTTTCGTGGGGTTGCGTGGGCTGGGGAAAACCGTGTTGCTCAACGTCGTTCGGGAGCATACGCGCGAGGGCGTCCATCTGCACCTCGAGGTCGAGCCCGGTGTCTCACTCGTGTCGTCGGTTCGTTCAGCCCTCGATACGCTGCTAGCGTCGGTCGCGCCGACGGTAAAGCGCGTTGCGAGCGCGATCGAGCGTGCTCTGCGCTACTTGCCGATGCCGGCTTTCGAACTACCGGGCGGCGCGGGCGCGGTCACGTTGGCAACGCCCACGGGGCAAACCGAACCCGAGCATCGCCAGCCGTTGAGTCAAGCAATCCAGGCGCTCAACGACGCAGTGGGCTCAGCGCATAAATATCTCGTCATTACCGTCGATGAAGTCCAGGACATTGATATCGTTGGATTCCGATCGCTCGTCGCGTGCGTCCACCGAAGCGCCGGCTCGTCCAGACCGATTTTACTTGCTTGCGCGGGTCTTCCCGAGGCGCACGAGACATTTCGAAAATTGCGAACCTACGCAAGACGCTGGGATCGGTTTGACTTGGGTTTCCTCAGCCGCGCCGAAACCATCGAAGCGATTCGCACACCGATTCGTGAGACCGGTGCGAGCATCGAGGACGCCGCAGTCGACGTCTTGGCCGACGAGTCAGCCGGCTATCCGTTCTTCGTTCAGAAATATGCATCGGCCGTTTGGAATCACCATCATGGAAGTCAAATTCTCCTATCCGACGTTCAGGCGATCGTACCGGAAGTGCGCGCTCTCGTTGAGAAGCTCTTTTATGCCGATGATTTGGACAGGTTATCGCCTCGCGAGCGGATGTTTTGTAAAGCGCTCGCGGACCTGGGCGAGGGACCCCATGCGTTGGGTGAGATTGCGGCAGCATTCGGGGTGCCTTCGTCTGCCGTTAGTTCGATTCGATCGAATTTAATCAAGAAGGGAATCGTGTTCGTTCCGTCTTCCGGTATGCTCGAATTTCGAATGCCTCTCGCGGACCGATACGTTCGTGAGCACGCGAGCCTGTTCGTAAGTCCTCTGACCAAGCCTCGCAAAGGCGGCCTGACGCTTTCCGTTCAATAGAAACGCGGCGATGGTGCAGCGACTTGCCAGCGTGGTTGCGATTTGCCTCGGGTGCGGACTGCTCGTGGCCTGTCATGGCGTCGCGGAAGTCGCTCCCGGCATGCCCGGATCCATGGGCGCACGGCCACTCGGCATCGCCGATACGAACCTCTACGTCGCCAACGGCGGTGGAAAGTTCGGATCGGGATCGCTGAACATCTACGGCCTCGAACGCGGGAAATTGCTCGAGTCGATTACGAACGGGATTAACCGCCCGTCCGCGGTCGGATACGATGCACCCGCGAATCTCATCGTCGTTGCCAACACGGAGCCGACGAAGGGGTCAGGTTCGGGATCCGTTGCGCTCTACTCACCGGGAGGGAATAAACCGTTCGGCGTTTTGAAAGGCACGGCCGATCCGGTTTCGCTTGCATTCGATTCAACCGGGAAGATCTACGTCGCCGACTTCAAAGGTGGCGTCAATATCTATAAGCCGGACGATCCGCTGCCGATTCTGGTCATACCGGGGGGCCAGGGCTCGGACTATTACGGTGTTAATGCTCCTCGAGCGGTTACCGTCGACGATAACGGGACCGTATACGTTGCCAACGGTCCGGTTTCGGTCGGGTCTTCGGACAACGTCTTTGCGATCGCTGCCTTTCCGCCGGGGATGACGCAATCGTCTTGGATCGTCGACGCGGCGCAACCGCGGGCGCTCTTGGCGTCAAACGGCTTACTGTATTCGGCCGAAGCCTATCCGAAGACTGACAAACGCAATCCCGACGGCTGGGTTAGGGTCTATAAACTGGGTACTTCGTATCCGCAACTTCTGTTGACGATTACGCAGGCGATCCGCACGCCGGATGCCCTCGCGCTCGATCCATATGGCAATCTGTACGTGGCTAACTTGAACGGACAAAGCGTTAGCGTTTATGGGCCTGGCTCAAGCGTTCCAGGATGGGTTATCACCAACGGTATTCATTTTCCGAAAGCGCTCGCGCTCGGGCCGCAGGCGAATCTTTACGTATCCAACCTCTACGAGAACACCGTGACGGCATATCGGTACCGTAGCGTCGATCCATTCTTGACGGTCAAGCAGTCAATACAAGCGCCGGTGTCGCTGACGCTGAACGGCTCATTCTAATTAACTCCTAGGGACAAGTAACGACCCATGCGTCGAGGTCGAGATGCTTGAGTAGTGCGGTTTCGCGATAACTCTTATCCTTGGGACAGGTCTGGTTCAGAAATTCAGATTTCTTTAGGCCGTATTCGATGTCGACGACCAAACGATTGTCGTCGGTGTAGCGCGTGAACTGCCCGCACCACCTTTGTTTGTAGCACTGCTCGAGCACGGCCCAATCGAAACTGCCGCGGAGCGCGACGATCTGATTGTTGTCGTTTTTCTGAGCGACCGACATGCCGAAACCGTGGACTGATTTGGCCACCCACCGATCGTACGTTAGCTGTTGCGCGGCGGTGATTTTGAATCCGGTCTGATTTTGATAGCCGTCGATGTTGTCGGGATCGACGGCATCGAAGCCTTTGTCTTTGCACATTTCGAAACGCGCCGACATGAGCGGCTGCAGAACAGAAAGTTGCCGAATGTCGAGCCAGCGTTCGCCCTTCCAGTGTCCGTCGGGTTTGCCCAACACGCTCTTGGGAAACTTGCTCGCGTCGGGACGCCAGTTCTCCCACGTTCCGACGTCGATGTAACAGACGACGTGGCGCCCGTCGTGATGAAGCGATGCGACGGTAGCGGCACTCGTGTCGAAGCCGTCGACGTCGTAGACGTCGGCCTTGACGTTGGTGTCGAGTTTTGCGCCGCCGTATTGAATCGCGTACGACGTTTGGGCCACCGGAATCCAGAGTGTTGCGGGGCCAGGCGCGTGCGCTGCGCCGGCGTCCACGCCGCTCGGCGGCAACCCGGTAGCGTTGCGCGAGCCGCAGCCGGCCGGAATCAGCGCGGCAGAGAGCACGAATGCGAGGCAAGCGGAAATGCGCATCGTCGTGACCTATTCTGCTTCAGACATGAAAAAGCGACTCGCTCTTCTTCTGCTTCTGCCGCTGCTCACCGCTTGCTCGAACCAGGCTCCGTATGCAACGACCGTGGGGATCCTTGCTCCCGGCACGACGCTCACCGTGCGGGTAACCAACGCGCCGTTTAGCGCTTTCCAGCCGGCTGCGGGTCAGCCGCGTAACCGGTTTACCGTTGAGGCGACGGCCCCGAGCCGCGCAACCCCGCCGCCACCACGCGTGCGCGGATTGCCGGGCGGCGGCGTATTGGTGCAGGCCGAGGATCCGCTGGCCAATTTACTAGTGCGCGTTCCGGATGGCGTCACACTCGTCGTAGAGTCGAAGAGCGGTGACGTCCACGTCACCGGCATCGCGGGCAACGCGAAGGTCGTCGCGCAGAACGGCAGCGTCCAAGCGCTTTTGCCCGGGTATGCGCAGGCCGCAGTTGGGCGCGGCAATCTTTCGGTGACGATGGGCTCGACGGGGTGGCCGGGCACGCTGCATTTCTCGACGCAGCACGGTAACGTCGAGTTGTGGATCAACGAGAATGCCGCGTTTGCCGTGCACTTGCATACCGATCGAGGCACGCTGTTCAGCGACTTCGATTTGCGCGGCACGTCGCAGGGCAGCGCCGAAACGATCGACGGACGCGTCAACGGCGGCGGATCGCACGGCATCGACGTACGCACCACCGACGGAACGATTCGATTACTGCGATTGCATCCGCAAGCGTGAAAGCAGCGTTTCGCGCGCGCGAATGAGGCGCAGCATCGCCTCGTTGTACGGCGTCGGCGTTCCGGTGCGGCGTCCGAACGCCGCTACCGCACCGTTGATGTGGTCGATCTCGCTGGGGTGGCCGGTTTCTAGGTCATACGCCATCGAACTCTTCGCTTCGGCGCCGAGCGCGATCACTTCGGTGACGTACTGCCACGGATTGACGAACGGTAAATTGATTTTAAGCGCGGCTGCAACGGCCGCCGCTTCTTCTGCCAGTGATTCGGCCAGCCGCGCCGCATTCGGATCGGTGGGAATTGCACCGACATCGCAGTCGAGCAACGCGGACAGCGCGTTGACGGCTGCGTTGGCGACGAGTTTGCCCCAGAGATGTGGGCGGATGTCGTAAACGACCGACGCTTGCAGGCCGCCGGCGGCGAGCAAGCCGGTGACCATGCGCGTCGTCGTCGGCGTCGCCGAGGTCGAGCCGAGAATCGAATGTCCGCTGCCCGTTACGCGCACGCGTCCCGGTCCGACGCTCTGCGCCGACTCGGTCGTGATACCCAGAATAACCGGCACCTCGCCGCCGAGCGCGGTCTTGATCGCGTCCTCATTGCCGATGCCGTTTTGCAGCGAAACGACCGGTGCGCCGGGATTCAGTTCGCCGGCGAACGGTCGCAGAGCACGCAGCGTGTCGACCGCTTTGACGAACAGAAAGAATACCTGCGAACCGTAGAGTTCGCGCGGGTTGCGCGCGACGCTCACGCGCCGCGGCGGCGCATCGTTGACGGAAAGGCCGTCGCGAGCAACCGCGTCGCTCAATTCGGCGTTGCGTTCCAAAACCGAAACGTCGCAATGCTCGGCTAAATGAAATCCAAACAGCGTCCCCATCGCCCCGGCACCAATGATCCCGACTCTAGGCTTCGCTTGCGTCATGGTCTGCTACGCATCGCAGAGGTAAGCGAGGCTGCGCGCGGATTCGCCCTTATCAAAACGTGTACTGGAAGCCGAAGGTATTCCGGCGGCTGGCGTGCGTCATGTCACGCTGGCCGAAGAACAGTTCGGCGTTGTTTCCGAAGCGCAGATTGCCGTAGAGATCGATCATCGGATACGTGAGATCGTAGATCCGCGTCTCCAGGCCGAAGCCTTTGAGGGCGTTCATTTGAGCGAGCATGCCGATTTGCGAATACAACACGCCGCCGCCGATGCGGAATCCGTGCTCCGAGCCTTTGACGATGACGGCGTTCCACGTCGTGTTGTTGCCGATCGAATTCGCGCCGACGACGAAACTCGTCGACGAGTGGGGCAAGACGATCAGGTTGATGTCGCCCAGCGGCCCCTGGCTCTTCGTGAGCACTGGGTTAAGCCCGGGGTTCTGTTGCGGCGAAAGCCCGCTCAGGCGGAACTGAATGGCGATCAAATTGTGTACCGCTTTGCCTAACGCCGATTGCAGTTTGGCGTGCTCTTGCGGGGTCATCCCTTTTGCTTGCGGGGCGCCCTGCGGAGACGCAGCCGGCAGCGGATAGGGGGAGCTCGCGGGAAGGATGTTGGGCGCGGGCGTCGCTCCTGCATCGACGCCGTAGACGCTGCTCGTGCCGCCAAGTTCGCCCAACAGCGAATTCGCTTTCTGAATCGCCGCGTCGAGATTGGCGATGGTGTCGCGCATTTGCGCCTGCGTCTGCGCGTTACCGGTTATGGTGCGAAGATCTTTGGTCATCTGGGCTAGCGTCTGCGTTGCTTCGGCGATGCTCTGCGTGGTCGTGAGCACGTTCGACTTGAGCTGCGGATCGGTGGCCAGATCTTGGAGCGCCGACATGGATCTATTCAGCGCGACTGAGGTCGCTTGCAACTGATCGAGTAGCCGCCCCAGCTTTGCAGAATTGGTCGTCGCTGCCGTGTTGAGCGTCCCGGTCAGTTGCACGACGTTCGTCCCGGCCACGGAGAGATCGCCCTGCAGACTCGAACCAAGGGCCGTCAACTGCGCCGCCAGCTGCCGCATCGAGTTCTTCGTAGTCAATGTCAAATCGTTGGCATTGTCGAGCGTCGTTTGCAGCGTGTCGAGTAGTTTGGGCGTGCGCGCCTCGATTTGCGACATCACCACGTCGAAGCGTTTGACTTCGCCTTGACCTTGCTGCAATAGGTCCGCAATCGTCGCCGTATTCGTTCCTTCCGGTTGCTGATCGATCGGCAAAACTTGGTGCGGCAGCAGCACGAACGGTGGATTTCCGTGCGCCGGCGGGACGATGATGAGACTCGGAGAGCCGGTCAGCGGCGCTTGGATGAGAAACTTTGAATCGACCGGAATGTCGATGTCGTTCTTTACGGCGAGAATTACTTCGACGGTGTTGTCGGGGAGCAGCCGGATGTCTTCCACCGAACCCGCGTTGACGCCGCTGAAATACACTAGGGCGCCCGGCGTGAGGCCGGCCGCCGAACGGAAACGTACGCCGACTTGATAACCCGTGTGACGCGTACCAAAATCGGTGATCACGTAGAAAACGCCGAACAGCAGAAGCAGCGCAACGATCGTGAACGCACCGACTTGAGCCTGCCGATTCATGTCGCTTCGTATTATCCTTCCATGGCCTGGGGCCTCGTTTGCCGGCCGGACGTCGCATGCGCTTCGAGCACGAGTTTCGCAGCGTACACATCCTCGACGGCAAGCCCGAGCGACTTGAAAATCGTCGTCGTGCCGGCGGGCGGCGGCTCCTTGATTCCGGCGAAAATCTCGCCGGCTTCGGCGTAAACCGGGCGGCCTGAGGCGATGACGTCACCCGACTCACGTGCAGCAGCTTCGCGCGAGTCGACGACGATGGGGTTGCACAGCGTCGCGTCGTCGAGTTCACGCCAGTCCGCGCGGTTGGCACCAACCGCCGCGACGAACGCGCCGGATTGCAGCCACTCGCCGAAGAGGACCGGTTCGCGCGACGACGTGGCTACGACGACGACGCTCGCGCCGCTGACCGCCGCTTGCGCATCGGTTGCCACGGCACCGTGTCGTGCGGCGAAGCGTTGCGCGTGCTCGGGCGTGCGGCTCCAGACGCGAACTTCGTCGAGTAGCGCGACGCGCGCGAGCGCGCGCAGATGCGCGGCTGCCTGCACGCCGCTGCCCAAGAGCGCGAGAACGTGGCGCTTCTCGGAAAGCAACGATCGTGCCACTGCCGCCGACACGGCGGCCGTTCGCATCTCGGTGATGAGGCGCCCATCCATCGCCGCCAGCGGCACGCCGTTGCGCGCGTCGAAGATGACGATCGTCCCGTTGTGGGTGTGAAACTCTGTGTTTTCGTTACCGGGATAAAAAGCGACGAGTTTTGCGCCCATCACGTCACCCGCGACGGCCGGCATGATGCCGAAATAGCGTTTGTGTTCTTCGATCGGCAGCACGGTGCGCACCGGCTGCTGCACGCCGCCGGTTGAGAACGCGCTGAGCGCGCATTGCATCGCGTCGATCAGCGCGTCCCACTCCAACAGTTGCGCGACGCGCGGCTCGTCGAAGTACATCAAATCGGAATCGGCCCCACCTCGGATCCTTGCAAGAACTGTTGAACGATCGGGTTGCTCGACTGGCGGAACGCGTCGACCGTATCGTACGCTATGATTGCGCCTTCGAACAGCATCGCGACGTAGTCGGCCATCATGTAGATGGATTGAAGGTCGTGGGAGATTACGACGGCGGTGCCGTTGAGTTTTTCGCGCAATTTCACGATCGTGTTCGTGATGAGGTGCGTCACTATGGGATCGAGCCCGGTCGTCGGCTCGTCGTAGAGAATTAAGTCGGGGCGCGTGACGATCGCTCGCGCAAATCCCGCGCGTTTGAGCATGCCGCCGGATAGTTCGCTCGGTAAGTTGTCGTAGGTGTTGTCGAGCCCGACGCTGTCGAGCGCGTCCCTGACGAGCCCGCGGATTTCGGCGGTCGACAGTTTGGTGTGTTCCTCCAACGGCAGCGCGATGTTTTCGCCAATCGTGAGGCTGTCCAGCAGCGCGGCGAATTGAAACGCGAGGCTGATCTTCTGCCGCGCCGGAATGAGCTGTTCCTCGGACATGTGGCAGATGTCCTGACCGCGCAGATAGATATGACCGGCTTGCGGTTGGATTAACCCGTCAAGCAGTCTGAGAATGGTCGACTTGCCGGCTCCGGAGAGCCCGACGATGCACGTGATCGCGTCTTCGACAATGTCCAAGCTGCAGTTTTTGAGGACGACGCGGTCGCCAAACGCCAACGTCACGTCGTCGAGACGCGCGATTACGTTGCCCGTGCCGCTCACCGGGCGCCGCCGAAGAGCAAGAACGACAGAACGAAGTTCGAGATGAAGATCAGGATGATCGCGAGCACGACGGAGCCGGTCGTTGACTGTCCGACGCCGGCGGCGCCGCCGCGCGTCGTCAGCCCTTGATAGGCGCCGACCATTGCCACGATGCATGCGAAGACCAGCGATTTGAGCAGCCCCTTGAGCACGTCTTCGAACCCAATCGCCTGGCGCGCCGCCGAAAGAAACGTATCGGCCGAAATGTGTGCGTACGTTTGCGCGACCCACATGCCGCCGGCGATCGAAATGACGTCGGCGAAGATCGTGAGCAGCGGCAGCATGATCAGCAACGCCAGCAGCCGCGGTACGACCAGAAAGCGCGACGGCTCCAACCCCATCGAACGCAGCGCTTCAATTTGCTCGGTGACCACCATCGAACCGAGTTCGGCTGCAATCGCGGCGCCCACGCGGCCGGCCACCACGACGGCGGTGAGCATCGGCCCGAGTTCGCGCACCGAAGCATACGCGACGGCCGCGCCGACGAGGCTGCCGACGCCGTACTGCACGGCTTGCTGAGCCGACTCGAGCGAGATCACCATGCCGGTGAAGAGCGAAGTCAACAGCACGATCACGAGCGACTGCACGCCCAGCAAATAACACTGCGAGATCGTTTCGGTCACGCGAATGCGCAGCCGCACCATGAAGCCGGCCGACTCGGCCGAGAGCAGTGTCAATCCGCCGGCGTATTCGAAAAAATTCTGGGTCGCGCGGCCGACCCGGTCGAGCATTCTCACGGTTGCAACTCCGCCAACGCGTCGAGAACGGCGTTGGTCGCCTCGATCCGCTTGACCGCAACGCCGCGTTCGGCCGTCAAATTGAACTGCACTTGATTGAGGTTTACGAGCCGGCCGTCGACGTCGCGCAGATGCGCGCGCGCTTCGCGTCCGAAGCCTTCGAAGTAACGCCGCACCGCCGCGAGATAGGCGCGACGAGTACGCTCGTCCACGTCGCCACGCGCAATCGCGCCCACGACGTCGCTCTGCGCGCGCTTCATCGCTCGATCGGTAATGTGAAACATGCCGACGCGCTTCGCCAGCGCGGCAAGACGGGCGTCAACCGGCATGCACCGCGGTGCCGGGGAGGACGCTGCGTTGCACTGCGACGAGCTGCTCGATACCTCGCGACGCCAGCGCGAGCAGCGTGTCCAAGTCGCGGCGATCGAACGGCGCAGCTTCGGCGGTCCCCTGAATCTCGACGAAGCGTCCCGCGTCGGTCATGAAGACGTTCATGTCGACGTGCGCGCGGCAGTCTTCGTCATACGCCAAATCCAGTACCGGCATCGCGTCCACGATGCCGACGCTAATCGCGGCAACGGCCCCCTCTAGCGGCCAACGGTTACGGTCGCCGGGATCGAAAAGCCTGCGCAATGCAAGAGCAAGCGCAACGTATGCGCCGGTGACCGCGGCCGTGCGCGTTCCACCGTCGGCTTGCAACACGTCGCAATCGACCCATAGCGTTCGCTCGCCGAGCTTGGTGGTATCGGTAACCGCACGCAGCGCGCGGCCGATGATGCGTTGTATTTCGTGGGTACGGCCGCCCAGACGCCCTTTGGACGCTTCGCGCTGCGTGCGGTCGTGCGTGGCGCGTGGCAGCATCGCGTATTCGGCCGTCACCCAGCCGTTGCCGCGGCCTTTCATCCACTGCGGCACGCGCTCTTCGATACTGGCGGCACAGAGGACGCGCGTGTTGCCGACGCTGATCAGCGCGCTGCCTTCGGCGTATTTCAAGAAACCCGGTTCGATCGTGACCGTGCGAATTTCGTCCGGACGCCGCCCGTCAGCGCGGATCATTCGGAACGGGACGATTCGTTTTCGACCGCGCGATCGACGATGTGTCGCGCGTACCACGCCGCCCAGTTTGCATCGGCGTGTCCGAGCCGTTGTTCGTACACCCCGTGCGCGCGTTCGGCCTCGATCAGCATATCGGTGAGACGACCGACCGGGTTGTCCCCGAGATCCAGCAACATGCCGGGTTCTATTGAGGGAACCCGTGAGGTTCCCTACTCCACGGTGACGGTTTTTGCCAGGTTCCGCGGCTGGTCGACGTCTTTGCCTTCGATATCGGCGATGTGATAGGCGAGCAGCTGCAACGGGATGACGTTGACGATCGGCGAGAGCAGTTCGTCGACTTTCGGCACCCAGAAGACGCGGTCGGCGACCGCCTTGGCTTCCTCATCGCCGTAGTTTGCGACCACGAACACCGGTGCTTCGCGCGCCTTCGACTCCATCAAGTTGGAGAGCATCTTCTCGCGTACGCGATCGTCGGTCATTACGCCGACTACCGGCACGCTCGAGTCGAGCAGCGCGATCGGCCCGTGCTTCATTTCGCCCGCCGGATAGCCCTCGGCGTGAATGTAGGAGATTTCTTTGAGTTTGAGCGCGCCTTCCAGCGCGGTCGGAAAGTTGACGTAACGTCCCAAGAACAGGATGCTGCTGGCTTTGCGGATGCTGCGCGCGGCCTTGCGGATGTCGTCCGAGGTGTCGAGCACGACGTCGACGGCCGCCGGCAGCAGTTTCGTTCCATCGGCAATTTCGTGCAATCGCCGCGCATCGGCAGTGCCGCGCAGTCTGGCGAGGTAGATCGCGAAGAGCGTCATGAGGGTCACTTGCGACACATAGGTTTTGGTGGCAGCGACGCCGATCTCGGGTCCGCCGCGCGTAAAGAGCGTGCCGTCGGCAAGGCGACTCAAGTGCGAACCGAGCACGTTGCAGACGCCTAACACCGCGCTTCCTTTTTGCTTGGCAATTCGGACGGCTTCGATGGTGTCGGCGGTCTCGCCCGATTGCGACATCGCGATCACCAGCGCGGTCGGATCGATAACCGGGTCGCCATAACGAAACTCGCTGGCCAACTCCATTTCAACCGGCAGCCCCACGAGCGAACGCAACAAATACATCCCGACCAGTCCGGCGTGATAGGCGGTCCCGCATCCGGTGATGGCGATCTTGCTCACGCGGCGCAGGTCGTCGCGGGTGATGGCGCCGAGTTCGCGCGCCAGATGTACGTCTCCACGCTCGTCGATACGTCCGGCGAGCGTCTCTTTGATAACGTTGGGCTGCTCGAAGATCTCCTTGAGCATGAAATGTTTGAAACCGCTCTTCTCGGCCGATCCGGGGTCCCACGAAACGATGACCGGCTCCCGATGAATCGCGTTACCGGCGTAGTCGGTCAGTTGGTAGCCCTCGCGGCCGACGACCGCAATCTCGCCCTCTTGCAGGATGATCTCTTTGCGCGTGTAGGGCAGAATCGCCGGCGTGTCCGATGCAACGTACATCTCGTCCGTCCCGATGCCGATCACGAGCGGGCTGGCGCCGTTGCGCGCGAAAATCAAATGGTCGGGATCATCGCTCGAGATCACACCGAGCGCATACGCGCCGCGTACTTCCCGCAGCGTCGCCCGCACCGCCTCAACCAACCACGCGCGATCCCGACGATCCCCTGTGTGTGACTCGATTAAGTGCGCGAGGACTTCGGTGTCGGTTTCACTGGCGAAAACGTGGCCGGCGTCGAGTAGCCGTGCGCGCAGCGCGGCGTAATTCTCGATGATCCCGTTGTGCACGACGGCGATGCGGCCGGTGCAGTCCATGTGCGGGTGGGCGTTTGCATCGGAGGGGCGGCCGTGCGTCGCCCAGCGCGTGTGCCCGACGCCTACTGGACCGCTAAGAGGTTCGCCGTTGCTCAAGCGCTCCGCAAGGCGTGAGAGTTTCCCCTCGGCCTTGGACCCAACCAACGCCCCGCCGGCATCGATGACCGCAATGCCGGCGCTATCGTAACCGCGGTACTCGAGGCGGGCTAGCGCGTCGAGGATGATCGGAACGCTGTTGCGGGAGCCGACGTATCCAACGATTCCGCACATACCGGCGCCGTTCTACTTGATGCCTTCGCGCGTCCGATGGTAAGCGATTTTGCCTTCGGCGATCTCGTCGAGCGCGATCGACACGGCTTTGTTGGGATTGATCGTATCCTTGTCGACGAGCGGTTCGCTGGCAAAGTATTCCCGGCGTTCTCCCGGAGGCTGCTGTTGCACGCGAATCCAGTTGTTCAACTGGCGGGCGCGCTTGGTAACGATGTTGACCAGGCTGAACTTGGAGTCGGCATGCGCGAGCAGTTTCTCCAAGTCGCCGAAAACCGATGAAGCCATTTTACGATGTTTGCACTTTCTCTATTGATTCGTCTGGGTAACGATGGATCCGTAACCGTTCGCCGTGCAGGATCGCCTGCAAATCGCCGACGGCTTGTTCCTGGTGGTCTTGTTCGTTGACCACCAGATAGTCGAACCTTCGAATGAAGGTCATCTCCCGATGGCCGATTTCGAGCCGGCGCGCGATCTCTTCGTTCGTCTCGGTCCGCCGCGCGAGCAACCGCTCGCGCAAGTGCGAGAACCGGTCCGGAACCAAGAAAACGAGCACCGCGTCGGGATAGGCTGCCTTGACGGCCAGTGCTCCGTTCACCTCAGGCTTGACGATGACGTCGTATCCGTCGGCCAGCGTCGTCTCGATCGGCGCGCGCGGCGTGCCGTAGAGGTTTCCGCCGTACTCCCGCGTTTCGAGCAGGTCGCCGGCAGCAAGCCGGCGCTCGAACTCGGTCCGCGGTACGAAGTAATAATGCTCGCCGTCGCGCTCGCCCGGCCGCGGTTCGCGCGTCGTCATTGAGATCGAGTAGCGGAGCCGGGGCATCCGATGGACTAACGCCTCAACGAGCGTGTCTTTGCCGGCGCCCGAGGGGCCGGAGATCACGAAGAGCAGACCCGGCCCGGTGATCACGCGAACTCCCGCAGAAGCAAAGCATCTCAGTTCACAACGGAGGAACGCGAACCCTGGTTACGGACTGGTTGCTCGCCCGCCGGCTCGCCTTCGAGCTCCACGAGCGCGTTGGTCAAAGCCGCGTGACGGGCGTTGGCTTGCTTGCGGACGGCCGATTCGCTATCGTTCTGCGGCGCCGTCGAGAGACGAGTCTGCTTGCGGTCGACCTCTTCGGCTCGCCGCCGCTGGTGACGCTCGAGGACGGCGAACTAGGTTTATTGCCGGAGCCCGGTTTCGTCCGAACCGCCGCCACGGCGCTTGCGGGCACGATCCTGACCGATATCCGTGCGCGCCGCGGCGACCGCGTTTTGCGGTTGACGTTCCAGTCTCGCTCGCGCTTTGGAGTGAGCGACGAACTCGAACTCTACCTCGAACTCGTCCCTCGCTTCGGAAACCTCGTGCTCGTCAAGCGCGGCACCGTCGTCGCCGCCGCCAAGGAGTTCTCTCCCGCCGAGAACGCGCGCCGCTCGGTGCTGGCCGGACAGCCCTACGAGCCGCCACCCCTACCCGGCGATGCTCCGGCGCCGCCGAAAGCGATGGCTGCAAACGATCTCGACCGCGAGCAAATCGCGGCGCTGATCGAGAGCGACGTTCCGCTGCACGAGCAGCTCTACGTTTACCGCGACGATGGCCGCATCGTCCAAGCCCACGTGGTACCGCTGAGCGGTTTAGAAAACGCAGGCTGCTCGCGCGCGTCGTCGCTGCTCGACGTGTTTGCCGAATTTCGGCGCGAGCGAATCGGCCGAGGCGAACGCGAGCGCGATGCGCGGCGGCGTGCGGCAATGCAGAAACGCCTCGGGCAGCGCGAACGCAAGATCGCCGGCGAACTTGCGGCGATCGCCGACCGGCGCGAGAGCGCGCGCGCACGCGACTCGCTGCGGAGCGAGGGCGAGGCGATTTTCGCGCGATTGCACGAGTTACCGCCGGAGCAGCGCGTCGACGCCAAGGCCGAAGCGCAATCGCTCTTCTCGCGCTACAAAAAACTCGGCAAGGCATTGCCACATCTCGACCGGCGCGAACGCGAACTTCACGCGGAGACCGCAACGCTCGAGGCGCTGCGCTGGGAGACCGAACGCGTCGCGCCGGAGGATCTCGAAGAGCTCGAAGCGGTGGTTGCGCCGGGCCGTGCCACGGGCTCACGCACGCCGGCGCGCAAACGCAAACGCGCGCCCTTGGAGGTACGCACGCCGAGCGGGTCTCGCATCGTCGTCGGTCGTTCGCCTGCGGAAAACGCGCACCTCACTTTTTCCATCGCGCGTCCGAACGATCTCTGGTTTCACGCGCGCGGCATTCCCGGCGCCCACGTCATCCTAGCGCGCGACGACCGCAGCGCGCCGCCCCGAGAAGATATCGAAACGGCCGCGGCGCTGGCGGCAGCCCACTCGAAGGCGCGCGCCAGTGCGAAAGTTGCCGTCGACTACGCCCTGCGCAAGCACGTGCGCAAGCAGCGCGACGCGTTGCCGGGTCTCGTCTGGTATACCAATGCAAACACCGTGCTGGCGTCGCCCCAATCTGCACCGGCGCTGGCTCGTGCGGAGGATGCCGGCAGCGCCAAAGCGCAACCCTCGCGCAAGGAGGTCGCAACGTGAAAAATCCGCTGGACTCACTGTGGGGAACGATCATTCTCGGCGTCGTCCTCACCGCCGTCTTGTTCTATTTGGCGCAAATGCTCGTGGCGCAGACGGCGGCGACGTAAATGAGCGACGCAATACTCCGCTGGATTCACGTCCTGGCCGGCATCATGTGGATCGGCCTGCTCTACTTTTTCAACTTCGTCAACACCGCGGCCGTTAAAGAAGCGACGGCGGCCGGCGAAGCTGCCCCGATCTCGAAGTACATCATGCCACGCGCGCTACTTTTCTTCCGCTACGGTGCCGTGGTGACGTGGATTTTCGGTGCTGCGCTGCTAGGAAGCCAGACCGCCGCCAACGGCATGAACGGCTTCGTGGCCGCGTTCGCGCTCCAGAGCAATATGGCGCCGATCGGAATAGGCGCGTGGCTCGGAACGATCATGCTGTTCAACGTGTGGACGTTCATCTGGCGCAACCAAAAGAAAATTCTTGGTTTCGTGCCGGCCACCGATGAAGAGAAAGCCAAGGCGCGCCGTGTCGCGTTCCTCGCGTCACGCGTGAACGTAATGCTCTCGATCCCGATGCTCTTCTTCATGGTGACGGGCCCGCATCAGTCGATCTACCACTGAGGTGGCATAGCGATCCGGGTCGCGATTCGCCAGGTCGCTGCCCTTACGAGATGGAACGCGATTTGTCCCAATCGTCAACATCTCGGAGGTATGTTCGATGCACCAAACGCTTAGCCGCGGGCTGGTCGCAGCCGTGGCTGCCGCCTCTATCGCCGGATGTTCCGGCAACCCGTCCTCGCTCACGTCGGGGCCGTCACTTATGGGTGCGCCGTCGAATCATGTGAGCCCCGGAATGCGCGTGCTTCCCGGACCGGTGGTGAGCGGTCCGCGAATCGTCCCGCTCGTTCCGCGTCAGCCTAACGCTCCGCGCGGCTGGCCTAATGGACTCGCTGCGCCCAATCGCCAGGTGCTTTTCGTCGCGGATTCCGCAAGTGGCGTCCTGCTGTACTCGCCGAAGGCGACGAACCCGTCTCCTGAGGGATCGATTACCAACGGCGTGAACGCACCAGCCGGTGTGGCCGTCGACGGCGCAGGCGCGCTCTACGTCACCAACGAGGGAAACAATACCGTCACCGTCTATCCGCACGGCGCCACCTCCCCGAGCCTAACGATCAGCAGCGGAATCAGCGGCCCATACGGCATCGCGGTTGACTCGAGCGGTGAGGGTTTCGTCAGCAACCTAAATACGAATACCATCACGGCCTACAAAGCCGGCGCTACGTCCGCGTTCGAAACCATCGATTTCAGCAACTACGGTCAAGCGGTCGGCGTCGGCGTGGACGGCAGCGACAACATCTGGGTCGCATGCGACTCGAGCAACGGCGTTTTCGAAATCCCTGCGGGCTCGCAAACCGTCCAGAACTCCGGGCTCACGAGTCTCAATGGACCGATTAGCGTTTCGTTTGGGAAGCGCAACGTGATTTACGTTTCTAACTTTGCCAACGCGAACGTTAACATTTACGCGTACGGTACGACGACGCCGTCCGCGACGATCACCAACGGCATCGAGCAGTTCGGGCCTACGCTCGGCGGATTTGCAAGCTCCGGCCGTTATTTCCAATCCAATCAGGCTCTCAACGTCGTCGGATACAAGGGTATGCAAACCTCACCGTTCTCAACGCTGAGTGGCGCTTCCACTCCGCTCGGTATCGCGGCGTATCCGTTAGTCAAGAAATAGCGAATTCGAAAGTCGTCGCTACACACGAGCGCGCGGGTGACAAACCCGGCGCTCGTGGCGTTTTCGTGCCAGTCGATCGTGTCGTCAGCGTGCGCCTCCAACCGCAACGCTGACGACGCCGTTACCATAGGGAACGGCGTACGTTCGCGCCGGTGCCGTCGCACCCGGCGGAAACGCAACGATGTTGCCTTCGTTGGATATGTACTCGTAGTTCCCGGCGAACAGCGTGCCGTCCGGGCCGTAACTCAGGCCATCGGCGACGACGACGCCGTTGGTCAGGGAGCGTGCCGGTTTTCCGCGCTCGTGTGGAAAGAAATCGATCGCCGAGTTGACGGAAATGACGAGCGCGCCGGTAGGATCAAACGCGTCCGCTCCCACCCAGCGTTGCTTTGGTAAACCGCGAAAGGGTACGATCTGTCCCGGTGACTTACCGGCCGCAAACTCGACGACGTTCCACGCGATGCCGCCGGTATTGTTGACGACGAACACGTTCTTCGATTTGTCGAGCGCTACGTTCACGGCGATGTTGATCGGCGATGTAAGATAAGCAGACGGTTGCGTTTTGCCGGCCGGATAGATCGCGACGTAACCGGTCGTCGAACTCGTTGCGTGCAGACGCTGACCCGGCCGCGCAAAGACGTAACAACTCTCCGACGGCGACGTTCCGCAAAGATTGGCGACGTACATATTCCCGGCCGCATCGAACGTACCGCCGGACGGCCCGTCGAGACCTTGCGTGTAGGTGTTCAGCAGTTTTCCGAAACCCGGCGTGTAGACGTTGATATAGCCACGCCCGTTATTGGTCGACGAGTTGACGACCGCAACGTAGACGTTGCCGTGGACGTCGGTCCACACGCCGTCCGGAAAGCCCGGCGTAATAGCAAGCGATCCGCGCGGCGACGAATTCTTGTCGTACGCGTCGTAATAGTACACGGAGCCGTTGCCCGCGTTCCAATCCAGCGTCGTCGCGTACAGATAGTGTTTGCCCGTCACACGCGTGCCGGACGTTTGCGTCGTACCGTTCTGTAGCGGCACCAGCGCGCTCGGCGTGCTCTGACAGGCGCTCGCGCCGAATAGCGCGCCCAGCGCAAATGCCGCTGCCCGTAGCCGATTGCTCATCATCAGATTCGCCCTCCCGAAATGACGAACGAGGCTACCTTTGAACGGGCGACATTTCCTGTCGTCGCCTCACGCGACTACGGCGTAAGGACGATCGTTCCGATGTTCTGCCGCGCTTCGAGGCGCGCGTGCGCTTGGTCGGCATGCTCGAAGGCATAGGTGGCATCGACGACCGGAACGATAGCGCGGCGTTCCGGCAGCAGCGGCCAAATGCGCTCGCGCAGACCACGAGCAATTTCGGCCTTTTGTTCGGCCGTACGCGGTCGCAGGCTTGACCCGAGAACCGTCGCGCGTTTGTGCAGCAGCATGCTGAGGTCGATTTCGCCCGTGCTGCCGCCCTGCGTTGCGATGCACGCGATGCGTCCGTCTAATGCCAGGCAGGAAAGGTCCCGCGCAACGTAGTCGCCGCCGACCACGTCGAGGATCACGTCCGCGCCGCTGCCTTCGGTGATGCGCAGCATTTCGGTGACGAAATCTTGCGTGCGATAGTTGATCGCCGCAACGGCGCCGAGTTGCAGGCAGGTATTGCCTCGTTCGTCGCTACCGGCGGTTGCGATGACGCGCGATCCGAGCGCGGTGGCGAACATGATGGCGGTTGTTCCTATGCCGCCGCTCCCTCCGTGGACGAGCAGCGTTTCGCCGGGGCACAGCCGCGCGCGGGTAAAGACGTTATCGAAGACCGTAAACGCATTCTCGGGTAGGGTCGCGGCCTCGACCGCGCTCCAACCATCCGGGATCGGCAAAACCTGCCCTTGCGGCACCGCGACGTACTCGGCGTAGCCGCCGCCGTTGCAGAGCGCGCAGACGCGATCGCCGGGCCGCCATCGCGTTACCTCGCTGCCGACGGCGGCGATTGTGCCCGCGGCTTGCAATCCCAGAATCGGCGACGCGTCCGGCGGTGGCGGATAATGTCCGCGCCGCTGCAGCACGTCGGCTCGTGAAATGCCGGCCGCTTCGACGGCAATCAGGACCTCGCGCGGGCCGGAGCGCGGCTGCGGTGTCTCCGCAACGTGCAGCACGTCCGGGCCACCCGCGGCATCGTATCCAACGTATCGCATTTGGGCTCGAAATTGTACCACGCTGTCGGAAGGCGGTCGTGTACGTCTTACGAGGATGCTGATGACGTGCCTGTAGGAGCGATCCGCACGACGTCGATACGTTGCGGAAACCCCTTAATTTCGAGGGTCTGATGCGCAACCGTCGTCTCGAGAACGGATAGGATAGCGGCCATCTCAGGGCGCTCGGCGATGCTGCGGGCTAACGCGACTTCGCCGGCGCCGGCGAGTTTTTGCAACCGCGCGGCGAGGTTCACGGTGGTTCCAAAATAGTCGATGCGATCGTTGGCGCGCATTGCGATGCACGGTCCGGCGTGAAAACCGACGCGTAGGCGCAGCGGCGCACCGGCCGCATCGATCGGCCGCACGCAGCGGTCGAGTGCAAGTGCCGCTTCCAGACAACGCACCGGATCGACGAACGCCGCCATCACCGCGTCGCCAATGGTCTTGACGATCGTTCCTTCGAAGCGGGCGACGGTATCTCGAATGGCGGAAAAGTGGTCGGTTACGATACGAAAAGCGGGCGCGTCCCCGGTCCGCGAGTAGATTGCGGTCGAGCCGACGACGTCGGTGAATAGCACCGCCAGCGTTTCGATTCCGAGGTCGAGACCGGGCGCCAACACTTCTGACGAAAAAAGATCGCGGAACTCTTGCAGCGCGGTGACTTGCGCTGCGGTGACGATCGTATCCGGCCAGCGTCCGTCTTCGATGCGAACGATGACCTCGCGGTCAGATTCGTTGGCGATACGCAGCAAGACCGCGCCGGTGGCGACCACGGCCGGAAGCGCGACCCCGGCGTCACGCACGATCGCCGCAATTTCGCGCACCGATTCGTCGGACGACGCGACGAACGGCGTTTCGCCGCTCCCGACCGCGCGCAGAACGTAAGAACGGGGAGGCAGCGTCACCGTAAGCGTTGACTCCGATCGCGGCGCGAGCGCCGTCTGAGCGTGGACGTGCGCGCTTCGCTGCGGATTAGCGATACAAAAGATCGCTACATCGCCGCTGCGACCAAGCGGCCGTGCGTCGAACGTGACTTCAACCGAACGGTCGAAGGCGGGGCCGAAGCCGACGTTGCACGCCTCACAATGATACGCGCGCTGCAACCCGCTCAGCGACTCGGCCGGTTCGCTCGGCCCGCGGCACGCCGGGCACAGCACACTCCAGCGCAGATTGAACAAACCTGCGCGCGTGGCCGTTAGAAACGCCGTCAGCACGGCGCGCCGCGGTAACTGCCACCCGTCGGCGAGTTCGTACGGGCGCATGCGCTGCAACTCGCGATCCTCCGATTCGTCGATGAATTTCGCGATTCTGGTAACGATCGTACGATCGGCGCCGCCGTCGACGACGCGCTGCCATGGACCCAAGTCCGCGGGTCCGGCGCTCGCGCGCGTGCCGTCGGCGAGTTCGCGTCGAACGAGCCGCGCGGCTTGGCGGAACGCGCGGTCGGCGCCGCGCTTGCCGTGCAGCGCGAGGAGCGGCAGCAACGCATCGGTGACAATCGAAGCAGCCTCCAGCAGCACGTCAACCGTCACGCGCGTGCGATTCGCGTCAATCGGCTCGAGCGCGGTGGTGCTGCGGAAACGGCGTAACGGTCCGCGGATGTAGTCGCGCTCGACCGCGAAAAACACCGGCGCTTCCCAACGCGTCGGTCGCTCCTCCCATTCAACACTGAGCGGACGACGACCGAACGACGCGATGCGCCGCGTTCCACCCCCGGCCAACGGTTCGAAGCGCCCCTGGATTGGTGGCAAGCCGGCATGCCGGTTTACCCAGTCGGTATCGGCGAGATAGCGCCACAGCCGATCGCGCGGCGCCTCGAGATCCCACGTCCAGCGTTGCGCGAGACTCATTGCAACGACGTTCCGCCGCGCGCCAGCAACATCGCATCTCCGAATGAGAAAAAGCGGTAGCGCCGTTCGATCGCGGCGGCGTAGGCGCGCGCGATCCGATCGCGTCCGGCAAACGCGCTCACCAACACGAGCAGGCTCGATTGTGGTAAGTGAAAGTTCGTAATCATCGCGTCAACCACGCGAAACCGGAAGCCGGGTACGATAAATAAATCAGTCGTCCATTCGCCGGCAACGATCGTTCCGTGCGCTTGCGCGTTCCCTTCGAGCGCGCGAACGACCGTCGTGCCGGCCGCGACGATGCGGCGCCCTTCTCGGCGCGCACGTTCGATGGCTTGCGCGGCTTGCGCCGGAATGATATAGGATTCCGCGTGCATAAGGTGCTCCTCGACGCGCTGGCTCACCATTGGGCGAAACGTGCCTAATCCAACGTCGAGGGTGATGCGCGCGGTCTCAATGCCGGCACGTTCGATGCGTTCTAGCAGCTCCGATGTGAAGTGCAGTGACGCAGTCGGCGCGGCGACGCTGCCGGGCACCCGCGCAAACACGGTTTGATAGCCGCGTTGCGCTTCCGGGCAATCGCGCCGAACGTACCGGGGTAGCGGTAAACGCCCGACCCGTTCGAGAAATGTTTCAAACGGTTCGGTAAGGGTGAACTCGACTTCGCGTTGGCCGTCGTCCAAGGTACGCGTAACGACGGCTTCGCCGCCGTCTTCGAACGCAACGCGTTCGCCTTCGCGCAGCCGGCGAGCCGGCCGGGCGAGCGCGATCCAGCGTCGCGCGCCGGCGCTGAAGCGCGGCTCTGCCGCAGGGTGCAATAGCAGCAGTTCGGCGCGCCCTCCACTCGGAACGCGCTTGCCGACCAACCGCGCCGGAATAACGCGCGTCTCGTTGAGCACGAGTACATCGCCCGCGCGTAGGTATGACGGCAGATCGGAAAAGCGCGCGTCCTCTTCTCCTGCGGTTGTCACAACCATAAGGCGTGCCGCATCGCGAACGGATTCCGGCCGCTGTGCGATCAGCTCGGGCGGCAGTGCGTAGTGATACGACGCGGTGAGATGGTCGTCGAAGCTCAGCGCGTTCGTCAGTCCGTTCCGATCGACGTTCCCGGAAAATAGAACGCAAGAATATCCTGTGCGCTGCGGCCGAGTTGTGCCATGCCACGCGCGCCCCACTGACAGAGCCCCACCCCGTGGCCGAGGCCGCCGCCTTCGATCGTGACGGTCGCCGTTGCGGCGTCGGTCCGCATGCTCGTGAACAACAGACTGCGCACGACGCGCGCCCCCATCGTCAATCGGAATGCGGTGCCTTTAACTGCTACGTCGCGATCGGCGACGAGGTCGAAGGTACGCGCGCGGCCGCTCGCGTCGACCTCGCTGACGTGCACGTCGCGCAGAACGCCGGCGCCTGCCAGTTGCGTCGCGAAACGCGCGGCAACGTCGCCGATATTCACGTACGCGCTCCAGCGATAGTTGGGCGATTGCGTGCAGTACGGACACGCGACCCCGGCGAGGTACGGCACGTACGCGCCACCCCACGCGTCGCTAGACGATTCGGTGTGCCCTCCGCAGCACGACGAATAGGCGATGCTCGCATACGCCGCGCCGAAACGCAACACGCGTCCGGCCGTCGCGTCGACCGCCACGCGTCCGGCCGGCGATTCACCAGCGACGCCGCCGTACACTTGGTCGGCCTCCGAAGGCACGAGATCGTACGCGCGCCGGGGGTCGCTGCGCTGCAGGACGTAGGTGCGCGCGCAAATGGCTTGCACTTGTAATGACGCCGTCGGCCACGCCGGTGGCATTTCGTGCGGAACGACGGCGTAGAGATATTGCTCGAGATCCACGATGTTGACGATGCTGCCGTCGGGTAAACGCTGAAACGTGCCGCGAAACGGGCGTCCGTCGAAGAGAAATCCACCATCTGGGTTGGGCCGCGCGTCGCCCTGTCCCAGCAGCACGCGCAGCGCGGGCGCCGTGCTGCTGCTCGCCGGATCGGCGTCGTCGCGAGCCCGCGCCAGGATCGGAGATGCGCTCGCCGCGGCAACCATCGCGACGAATGACGCGCGGCGAATTTGCACTACAGTAATCGCTCTTGCACGGCGCCGCGTACCGGCAACCCAAGATGGTGACAAGCGGCCGGCGTCGCACGCCGGCCGGACGCGGTGCGCGTTACGAACCCCTGTTTGAGCAAGAATGGTTCGACGACGTCCTCGAGCGTCTCGGCGTCTTCGGTGAGCGTTGCTGCGATTGCGGCGATGCCGACCGGGCCGCCACGGTATTGCTCGACGATCGTCCGCAAGAATGCGCGATCGAGACGATCCAAACCGGCTTCATCGACGCCCTCGCGCTGCAGTGCTTCGTCGGCAACGCCGGCGGTAATGTGCCCGCCGGCACGCACCTCGGCAAAATCGCGGACGCGGCGCAACAAACGGTTGGCGATGCGCGGCGTTCCACGGCTGCGGCCGGCGATCGTGCGCGCGCCATCGTCGTCGATCGGAACGCCGAGCACGCTCGCTGACCGCCGAACGATCCGTTCGAGTTCGGGCGGCGCGTAATAGTCGAGATGATGGACGATGCCGAAGCGCTCGCGCAGTGGCGCAGTCAACATGCCGGCGCGCGTCGTCGCGCCCACCAGCGTGAATCGTTTCAGCGGCAGCTTCAGCGTCTTGGCATACGCGCCGCGGTCGACGACGAAGTCGATTTGAAAATCCTCCATCGCCGGATAGAGAAACTCTTCGACGACGCGACCGAGACGGTGAATTTCATCCACGAAAAAGACGTCGCCTTCTTCGAGCGAGGTCAAGATGCCGACGAGATCCTTGGGTTTTTCAAGCGTCGGTCCGCTCGTGGGACGAAAGTTGGCGCTCAGCGCGCGCGCGATCAAACCGGCGAGCGTCGTCTTTCCCAAACCCGGCGGCCCGTAAAAGAGCACGTGCTCGAGCGGTTCGCCGCGACGTGTGGCAGCGTCGATTGCAATGCGGAGATTCTCGACGACCCGCTCCTGTCCGACATAGTCTTCGAAGGTGCGCGGGCGCAGGCTTGCGCCGTAGACCTCGTCTTCGAGCGTATCGGCCGGGTCGACGATGCGGTTTTCTCCGTCGGCATTTGCGGCGGTATCGTCCGGCCCGAGCAGGCGCTTGCGCGCGCGGCGTTCTTCCATCGTTAAATCTCAGGCTTTCTTCGCTGCCTTGCGCCGGTATATCTCCGCCAGCAGTTCCTCGGCATCGCCGATTTTCGGGCTGGCCTCGAGCGTTTCGCGGATCATCGCTTCGGCTTGGGTGCGCCGGTACTCCAACTGCAACAGCACCGCAAGCGCTTCGTCGGCGAAATCCGGAATCGCGACCGGCGGCGGCGCGGGCGCATCTTGAATGAGCAGAAACTTCGCGACCTTTCCTTGCAGCTTCGCAACGATGTCGCGAGCTTTCTGTTGGCCGATTCCGGGCAGCGTTCTGAGAAACGCGTGGTCGCCGGCGTCGATCGCGCGCGCAATCGAAGACATCGGCTGTGAAAAAGCGCGCGCGGCCGACCTCGGACCAACCGACGCGACGGTGATGAGCGCTTCGAAGAACTCGCGCTCGATCGCGTTGGTAAAACCGTAATACATGACGCGCGCGGTGTTGCCTTCGACGTTCAGCACGCTGTAGATTTCCAACGTGAGCGGGTCATGGGGAGCGGTTGGAATTTTGTCGGCGACACAGGGGGGCAATACGATCTCGTAGCCGAGCCCCGCCGCTTCCACGATGGCGTGATCGCCGATGCGTTCGACGAGCGTTCCGCTAATGCGAGAAAACATTAACGGGCCCTTCGACTACGCGCCTTCGGCGCTCCACTGGGGATGACAGGGTGGTTGGCGATGTTGGCAAAGGCAAGCGCGAGTGCCAGCGCGTCCGAAACGTCGTCGGGCTTGGGTGCTTGCCGCAGCCCGAGCAGATGTGTGACCATCGCGTTGATCTGTCCTTTGCGAGCGGCGCCCGAACCGACCAAGGCGCGCTTGACGCGCGCGTGATCGAGCGCCTCGACGGCCACTCCCGCACGTGCGGCCGCTAAACACAGTACACCACGCGCGTGCGCCATCAGCAAGGCGGTTTTGGGATTGCGGTACGACGTGTAGAGGGCTTCGATTACGACTCGCTCCGGCTTGGTTTGTTCGATAACCTCGGCGATGCCGTCGTAAAGTTCGCGCAACCGGCGTTCGAGCGACGCGCCGTTGTGCGGTGCCACAACGCCCGCCTCGACGAGCTGCGGCCGGCGCGTTGCGGATGCGTCGATGACGCCGTATCCGGTCGTGCGCAACGCGGGATCGATTCCGAGAATTCGCATGCAGCCGGCGCTAAGGCGGGCCGGTGCCGTTGACGATCAACACGACCGCCGAACCCGGACTGAGCGTCGTGCCGACGGCCGGATCGGTGCCGACGACGCGGCCGCCGGCGCCGGCCGACGTCGTGTAACGCATTTGCGCGACGCCGTAACCCGCCGAGGAAAGCGTCGCGCGTGCGCGGTCGACCGGCATGCCCTCGGTGTCGGGAACTTCACCCGGAACCGCAAGCGTCACCGTTATCGGTGATCCTTGCGGAAGTTGCGTCGACGGTGGCGGCTGCTGGCTGATGATTGCTCCCGGATTGTTGACGACGACTTGGAACTGTACGGCAGCCCGGAACCCGGCTGCTAATATTGCGTCAATTGCATCTTGATACGGCCTGCCGACAACGTTCGGTACGGTGAGCGTCGTGACGTTGGCGGGCGCCGCCGGTTCGGTCTGGACCCCTGTACTCACGACCGCGCTTACGCCGGCGCCTTTCGAGACGCGCGTGCCGGCCGCCGGATCTTGCGAGGCAATCGTTCCCGGCGGTGCGCCCGCGACCGCGGCCTGCTGCGAACTATCGAGCACCAAACCGAGGCGCGCCGCCACCGCTTGCGCTTTGGCTACCGCCATGCCGACGAAATTCGGAACCGCAATCGGCTCCGCGCCGTTGGAGACGATTAGCGTGACCCGGCTGGCCTGTTGCACCTGCGTTCCCGCTTTTGGCTGTTGATCGATTACGTTGTCTTTGGCGCTGACGTCGAACTTGCGCACGACCGTCACTGCAAAGCCTTGCGCTTGAAGCGTACGTTGCGCGTCGAGCGCGGAGTAACCGCGAACGTCGAGCAAACCGACCAGCGGTTTTCCGTTGCTGACGACCAATTCGACGAGCGCGTCGCGTGCGACCGGCGTTCCCGGCGGGGGGTTTTGACGGATGACATGATTGGCGGCGACCGTATCGCTTGGACTCTTCACGAAGCGCACCCGCAACCCGGCGTTCACCAGTGCTTGCTGCGCCTGCGCGTCGGTCATGTTCGTGTAGTCCGCTACGGCGACGTTCGACGTGAAGTTCGGCAACGGGCGTCCGAAGAGATAGTAGCCGCCGGCCGTTGCCGCCAACAGAAACGCCACTAACACCGCAACGATCCAACCGCGTCGCGCCGGTGTTTCGTCCGGTTCAGAATAGTCGGCGTCCGGCCGGTCCGGCAGCGGTGACCGGCGCGGCGGCAGCGGCCGTTGTGCGCGCAGCGTCTGCGTCGGCGCATCGTCGGCGAGACGGTAGCCGGCGACTGCGGGACGCTCGCGTGCTTCGCGCAGCGCCGTCGCGAGTTCGCTCGCCGAGGCGAACCGGTGCTCCGGCTTCTTCTGTAAAAGCTTATTGGCGATGGCGGCCAGCGCCGGACTCACGCCGAGGCGCGTGTCGATCGTCGGCACCGGATCGCCGATGTGTTTGAGTGCCACGGTGACCGGCGACTCGCCGGAAAACGGCAGCTTTCCGGTGAGCATTTGATAGAGCACAACGCCGAGGCTGTAGAGATCCGAGGTCTCGTGTAATTCGTGTCCCTGCGCCTGCTCGGGCGAGATGTAATAGACGCTGCCCATTACCAAACCGGGTTTGGTCAGCGTCATCGTGTGCTCCGAAACGGCGCGCGCGATTCCGAAGTCGGAGAGTTTGACCACGTCGTCTTTGGTGATGAGTATGTTGGCGGGCTTGATGTCGCGATGCAGCAATCCGACGCGATGTGCGTAGGCTAAGCCGCTGGCGATCTGAGCCGCGTAGTCGAGCGCAACCGGTTCGGGGAGTTTTCCGTCAGTCGCGATGATCTCGGCTAGCGACGAACCGTCGACGAGTTCCATGACGATGTAATACGTGTCGCCCTCACGGCCGACGTCGAACGTATTGACGATGTTGGGATGCGAGAGGCGCGCCGCCGATTCGGCTTCCTGATAGAAGCGCCGCACGAACTCTTGATCGGCGGCGTACTGCTCGCGCAGCACTTTGATCGCGACGCGTCGTCGCAGCACCGTATCGGTGCCGCAGTAGACCGTCGCCATGCCGCCTTCGCCTAGTTTGCTGTCGAGACGGTAACGGTTATTGAAGATCCGGTCGTCGTTCAACTCCCGGAATACTCCAGCGCCGTGCGCAGAACTTCGCGAGCGATCGGCGCCGCATACGTCGCGCCGTAGCCGACGTTTTCGACGACGACGGCCACCGCGACGCGCGGCCGATCGGCCGGCGCAAAACACACGAACCATGCGTGCGAACGCCCCAGCGGATTGGTAGCCGTGCCCGTTTTCCCGGCGACCGTGACGTGCGGCAAGCGTGCCGGCGTGCCCGTGCCGCGCTCCACGACGGCGATCATCATCTTGGTCACGTTCGCGGCAACGTCGGAAGATACCGGGTCGGCGAGCGAGCCGGCGTTCGAGACGCTTGCGGGCGTTCCATCGCGGACGACTTGCCGTACGATAAACGGGCGCGGTTCGATGCCGCCGTTCGCAATGGTCGCGCCGATCAGCGCCATCTGCATCGGTGTCATCAGCAACGCGCCTTGACCGAAGCCCATTTGTGCGAGTTCGCCCGGCACAATGCTCGACTGCGGCGGCACCGACGAGCGCTGTGCCGGCAATTGAAAATCGAGCGACTCGCCGATACGCCAACGATCGAGGTAGCGGTAAAAATCACTCGTCCCGAGTTTCAGCGCAATCTGCGCGAAGTCCACGTTGCTCGAGAGCGCGAAAGCGTTGGTTAGATCTTGGTAGCCGGTCGCCTCGCTTTCGTTGTCGTGCAAAACGTAGTTTCCAATCACGAGATATCCGGGATCGTCGAAATGCGAGCCCATCGTCACCGTTGCGTTGTCGAGTGCGGCCGACGCGGTGAAGATTTTGAAGGTCGAACCCGGCGGATAGAGTCCGTCAAGCGCGCGGTTAAGCAGCGGACTGCCCGGATCGCTGGTGAGCGCGGCAAATTCGTTCTCGACTGCGCGTGGATCGTAGCTCGGCACGCTCGCGATCGCAAGTATTGCACCGGTGCGCGGATCGAGGACGACGCCGGCGGCGCGCGACTGGGGCGCGAGCAGTTGGAAGAGCCGTTCCTGCACCGCGGGCACGATTGTGGTCACGACGTCGGCGCCGCGAGTGACGTACGACTCGCCGCGTACGGCTGCGCGAATCTCGTCGAGTTGTGCGAGCAGGTCGCCGGTCGTATCGGGCGGCGTCAGCGCGCGGTCGTACGCATCCTCGATTCCACTCGTACCGTAGCGCACCGAGACGTACCCAACCGTCTGTGCCAGTGCGGCGCCCATTGGATACGCGCGCGTCGATCCATCGTTCTCGGCGAGCACCGTTCCGTCGGTGGCGAGAATGCGGCCGCGAAACGCATCCAGCAACGTGTGACGTGGATTGCTCGGTTTCGCAGCGATAGCCGACGCCGCGACGATCTGCACGTAGGCTTGCCGAACGAATAGCAAAGCGAAGAGCAGCGTGAAGACGACCGACAGCGCGGTAATGGCACGGTTCGTCACGCCGGCTCGCTCGGCTCGCGCAAAACGGTAAATCCGCCGGTCGTGCGGACGGCCATGTAGGCGCGCTGGCGATCGGCGCCGAGCACGATATTGATGGCCTCGCGCGCCGTTGCTTCTTCGACGGCGTTGAGGCCGAGCACGAGTTCGACGTTTTGCTCCTGCAGCAGTAGTGGCGCAACGTACGCCGCGACCGGCAACGTTTCGAAGTGACGGTCTTCATACGGACCGTTGCGCCACGGCCCGCGCCTGCCGAAGACTTGCGCGTGATAATCCCACGCGCACAACTGCTTCTCTTTCCACACGAAATCGTCGCGCACGCACAATCGCCGGCACGCGGCGCATTGGACGATCGGTTCGGCCGGGTGGGCGAGCGCGTCGGCGACGTCGCCGGGCACGTCCTCGACGTTTAAAACGCTCTCTTCGGCAATCGTCTCGGGCAGCGGCGCCTGCCAGCCGATGCGAATGAGCAACTCGATGTCGCGTGCCGGCGCGATAAAGGCCCGGTCGTCCTCCGGCGGAAACGTGCGATCCGCCCAATCGAAGAAACCGCTGAGCGCGATGTCTGCGTTTTGCCACGCGTCGCCGATGACGCTGCCGATCGGCGTTGCCGCAATCGGAATTAGCCGCACCGTTATCGCGCCGCCTTGCGGTTGGAAACTGTTAACGACCGCGACCGTGCTCGAGTTTCCGCCGATGACGAACACGCGCGGCGTGTCATGCGAATCGGAGCTCAGGTTGCTGCGGTCGCCGTTCGTGCGCTGCGGTACTCTTGTAGACTCCGCGGCGGCCCTGCCGTGCTTTCGAGCGCCTCCGCCAGCGCCCGCGCCGTATCCAAACTCGTCAAACACGCAATCCCCGCTTCCACGGCCGTGCGGCGAATCTTGTAGTTGTCGGAGATTTCGCGCGCGCCCTTGGCATCGTTGAGCACCAGATCGACCCCGCGCGACGCGATGAGATCGACGACGTGTGGCGACCCGTCGGCAATCTTATTGATGGCCTCGGCGAAAATGCCGGACGATTCCAGAACGGCCCGGGTTCCGGGCGTTGCGACCAACTGATGGCCAATTTGGGCGTAGCGCCGCAGCACCGGAATCGCTTCGAGTTTCTCTTCGTCGGCAATCGAAACGAGGATGCGGCCCCCGCTGCGCGGCAGCCGCACGCCGGCCGCGAGAAATCCCTTCAACAACGCTCCGGCGAAGGTCGCGTCGATCCCGAGCACCTCTCCCGTCGACTTCATTTCGGGTCCAAGAATTGTCTCGACGCCGCGAATTTTCGAAAACGAAAAGACCGGCACTTTGACGACGACGTACGGCACGTGCGGTTGCAGCCCGATGCCGTACGGCAAGTCGCGAAGTTTCTCGCCAAGCGCGACGCGCGTTGCGGCCGCAACGATGTTGATGCCGGTGGCTTTTTGAATGATCGGTACGGTGCGGCTGGCGCGCGGGTTGGCCTCGAGAATGTATAAGCGTCCGTCGTGCAGGACGAACTGAATGTTGATCAAGCCGCGAATGCCGAGTTCCCGCGCGATGGCGAGCGTCACATCGGCAATGCGGTGTTCCAATGCGGCGTCGATGATTTGCGGCGGGTAGACGCTGATGGAGTCGCCGGAGTGAATGCCGGCGCGTTCGACGTGTTCGAAGACCCCTGGAACCAACACGTCGTCGCCGTCGAAGACCGCGTCGACTTCGATTTCGAGGCCGCGCAGGTACTTATCGACTAACAGCGGTGCATCCGGAAGAATCGGCGGCGCCGACTCCGCGTACGACGCGAGTTGCCCTTCGTTATAGACGATCTCCATGGCACGTCCGCCAAGTACGAACGACGGGCGCACGAGCACCGGAAACCCGAGTTCGCGCGCGATCGCCCGGGCCTCGCGGAAGCTGCGTGCCGCTTTGCCCTGCGGGCGCGCCACGCCGAGGCGTGCAAGCGCGGCATCGAATTGTTCGCGGTTCTCGGCCATGTCGAGCGTCGTGCGATCGCTGCCGACCAGCGGAACGCCGCGCGCGCTCAGTTCACCCGCAAGATTAATCGCCGTCTGGCCGCCGAAGGCAAGCATTACCCCGCGCGCGTTAGTGGCGCGGTATGCGGCTTCGACCTCATCGGCGCCCGGCGGCTCGAATACCAGCACGTCGGAAATGTCGAAATCGGTTGAAACGGTTTCGGGATTGTTGTTCACAACCACCGGCGACTTGCCGGCGGCGCGCAACGCCCAGGCCGCGTGCACGCAGCTGTAATCGAATTCGATGCCCTGCCCGATGCGAATCGGCCCGCTGCCGACGACGACGACCGCTTCTTTCGGCGTCGCTCGCATTTCGTCGGCTTCGCCGCGCGAAAGGTAGTAGTACGGCGATTTGGCAGGAAACTCGGCGGCAGCGGTGTCCACCATGCGAAAGGCAGCGGCGGGCGTGCCGTCGCGGCGCGTGCCGCTGAACGCTCCGTTTGCATAACCCCACTCGGCGGCTTGCGCCATGTCGGCGCCGCCCGGATGCGCGCGCAGCCGCTCTTCAAGCTCGACCAAATCGGCAAATTCGTCAAGCCAGAAGCGGTCGATCGCGCTGATGTCGGCGATGCGGTTGATCGCGGCGCGTCGGCCGCCGGCGAGATCCAGCGTTCCCGGATAGAGCGCGCGCCGGAGCAACTCGCACACCGCGAAGAGCCGTTCGTCGCTGGGGCGCGCGACGATCGCTTCGAGTTCGGCTTGACTCCAGCGCTCCAAGCCTCCGGTTAACGTTTCACGCTTGAGATCGAGGCCGCGCACGGCTTTGATTAGTGCGGCTCGAAACGTTCGACCGATGCCCATCGCTTCGCCGGTGGATTTCATTTGCGTGCCCAGACGCGTGTCGGCGAGCGGAAACTTATCGAACGGCCAGCGTGGGATCTTTACGACGACGTAATCGAGCGTCGGCTCGTACGCGGCTTTTGTGACGCCGGTTACGGGGTTGGGAATTTCGTCGAGCGTTTGCCCGAGCGCAATGCGAGTCGAGATTTTAGCGATCGGGTAACCGGTTGCTTTGGATGCCAGTGCCGAACTGCGCGAAACGCGCGGGTTGACTTCGATGATCGCGTATTCGCTGCGTTGCGGATGCAGCGCGAACTGAATGTTGCAGCCGCCCTGCACGTTAAGCGATCGCACGACGTTGATGCTGGCGCTGCGTAACAGTTGATATTCATAGTCGGAAAGCGTCTGCGACGGCGCGACCACGATCGAATCGCCGGTGTGAACCCCGACCGGATCGATGTTCTCCATATTGCAGACGGTGATGCAGTTGTCGGCACGGTCGCGCAAGACTTCGTATTCGATCTCTTTCCAACCGAGCAACGACGTTTCGAGCAGGACTTGTCCGATCAGGCTTGCGTTCAAGCCGGCGTCGAGCGTTTCGCGCAATTGCGCTTCGTCGTATGCGATCCCGCCACCGGTGCCGCCAAGGGTATACGCGGGGCGAACGATCAGCGGAAATCCGGCTTGGACCGCAAAGGCGATTCCCTGCTCGATCTCGGTGACGATCGCGCTGTGCGCAACGGGTTCGCCGATCTCAAGCATTCGGCGCTTGAAGCGATCGCGATCTTCGGCGAGTTTGATTGTCTCGACCGGCGTTCCGAGCAGTTCCACGCCGTAGCGCTCCAATACGCCGGCCTCGTGCAGTTCGACGGCGAGATTGAGCCCGGTTTGGCCGCCAAGCGTCGGCAGCAGTGCATCGGGTCGCTCGCGCGCGATGATTTGTTCGACCGACGTAACCGTGAGCGGTTCGAGATACACCGCGTCGGCGATCTCGGGGTCGGTCATGATCGTTGCGGGATTGGAGTTGACGAGGACGGTCCGATGGCCTTCCTCGCGCAGCGCGCGGCACGCTTGAACGCCCGCGTAATCGAACTCGGCAGCCTGACCGATGACGATCGGTCCCGACCCGATGACCATCACGTTCCGGGGGGGCATGCTCGGGCCGCTCTATTGGCAGGCCGGCGAGCGGAGTCCTATCGGCTGATGGCGGCTGCGCGTGGGCCGATAAGACCGGATATACGTGCGACCCGTTCGTCGCCGGCTGGATAGTCGTAGATCACGATGCTTCCCTTTGAGTTGCACGTGGTCGAAACGATCGCCCGACCGTCGCCGATAGAGAAACTGTCCGATCGAACACGTTCCGTGCAGCCGTACAGGTTCTTACCGTACTGACCGGTGATCACGACGTGCGTTCCGTCGTATTGCACGCTGCCGGAGCTAACGCGCGAATTCTTCGCGCAAGCACTCCTTCGCGCGTTCGAGGATCCCGCGCCGGTGCTTTTGGCAGGTTCTTCCCCGCGCGATTGATGTAAAACACCAGCATCGACATAGCCGAGCGATACGGCGACGATTTTCGCCGCCGGCTGCGTTCGGCCGATCGTTTGAGCGATTTTGCTATTTCCCGCGGATCGTCGCCCTCGAAAACTCCGGATTCCAAGTCCAAAGCATCGCTCGTTCGGGTCACGTGCTGCGACCACTTCTTCCCGATACGACCGGCGTTGCGCGGCATGGTGGTTTATCTTACCCGGTGACGGGGAATTTCAGCAAACATGAATGCAACAGCCGCGCTCGATCTCGTCGCGGCCGATCCATCGGTCGCTGTGCTCGACCTTCGGCGTCACCGCGGAAAAGCGCAGTTGCGCGGCGCGGTCTACTATCATCCCGACCATTTCCTGCAAGCGCAATGTCTTGCGCTGCCGATCGCGCACGACCAAGTGATTCTCGTCTACGGCGACGACGCCGGCGACGTCGAGGCGAGCGTGGAAAGACTTCGGCGCGACGGTTATCGGCGCGCCGAAGCGATTGTCGGAGGGCTCGATGCGCTCGAACATGCGGGCGCGCGACTGGAGGCAAGCACGCAAGAACAGCCGATTCCGACCGAGCCGGACGCAGGCATACCCTTGGTGTAACGAACGCAACGATGGCGACGGCCGCTGCATATTTGCCCTCGTCACGGTCCCTACGGGCGCTGCGATTGGCGGCGCGCGGATGCCACGGTTGCGATCTCTATAAACGGGCGACGCAAACGGTCTTCGGCGAGGGCTCGTCACGCTCACCGATCGTGTTGGTCGGCGAACAGCCGGGCGATCGCGAAGATATCGCCGGCTTACCGTTCGTCGGGCCGGCGGGCGCGCTGTTAAGGCGCGCGTTGGATGAGGCCGGCATCGCCGCAGACGACGTCTACATCACCAACGCCGTCAAACATTTTCGGTACGTCGAGCGCGGGAAGCGGCGTATTCATCAAAAACCGGAGACGATCCAAATCGAAGCCTGTCATCCATGGCTCGAAGCCGAAATCGAAGCCGTGCGTCCGAGGGCGATCGTCGCGCTCGGGGCCACCGCAGCCCGCAGTTTGTTCGGCCGAGCCGTTCGGGTTACGTCGGAACGGGGAAAGGCGCTGTCGCTCGCCGGCGGCCGCATCGCGTTCGTGACGATCCACCCATCGAACGTCTTGCGCCAGCGCGATAGTGATGCGCGCCACGCCGAGTTCGCCGGTTTGGTTGCCGATCTCCACGCCGTCGCGCAAACGTTGCGCGCCACACACGGCGTGGCTTAGGGGCTCAAACGTCGTTGCAGGGTGGCGACGTGCGATAGCATTGCCGCTAATTCGACGGGATCGAACGTTTGCGACAGCGTGGCGGCGATAGCGTCGAGACTTGCCGGCGCCAGATCTTCGCCCGAACTACCGGCTTCCCGGGGCCAATGAAAGCCGTCCCGGTCGAGCCGTAGTTCGACGCTTTCGCCGAGGGGCTCGTTCGCGCGTGAGGCGGCATGGAAGACCAGGCGTGCCGTCAGCCGGCGATCGCTTGCGACGTTGTGTTGCATGCCTCGGTTGTACCCGTTTCGCGCCACCGTTCAGAGCGTAAGCGGGCGCTCGCACGTGAATACCGGTTTGGAGTGAGCCGTTGCGCGGCAGAATGAATGCATCGTGTGTCGCGCGAGAGCACTGTGGACGTTTGAATCGCATGATGCGATGGCCGGCCTCGCCCAGCGCGGGGCCTTTATCGAACGTTTGAGGCGGCACCGAGGTCCGGCCCTCGATCTGGACGCGGCCAAGATCGTGTTCACCGAACTCGTCACCAACGTTATCAAGCATGCGGCCGGCCCGATTCGTATCAGCCTTGAGTGCGATTCGCGGCGCGTCTTCCTGCGCATTAGCGATTGGGGGCCCGGATTCACATACGCGCCGCGGTTGCCCGATCAGTTCAGCGAAAGCGGGCGCGGCCTATTCCTCGTGTCGCGATCCTCGATCGTCGTTCGCGTCGAGCGCGAGCATCGCGGTACCAGCGTCGTTGCCGCCCTTCCGCTCGAAGAGGCATAAGCTGCAACCGCGCTTGGGTTTCAACGGGTAGAACACTCATCGAGGATTCGTTAGGAGAAAAATCATGGATCTGACGGCGACGGTGCCGCGCAGCCCAAAAGACAAGATGGCGGGGCTGGTCTCGCTCAAGCGCGTTATCGACAAGGCGAAAGCTTACAACGAAGGCCATTTAGGCGACTACGACTACGACTGCCCGCATGATAAACCACTGCTGGAATTCCTGGGCGTCGACGGCGAAACGTTCGCTGCAAAAGTCAAGGAACTCCAGAGCGACGAGGCAATCGAGGCGTGGGTGCGCCGCGAGTTCCTCAGCAAAAAAACGCCCGCGGAGATCGAGGCGTTCAACGAAGCGCGGATGCGTTGGCATCCCGAGCCGGGCGAACACAGTTACGATTATTTTGTGAATCTGCGCGATCAGGTCGCTCCCGGACGTACCGACGTCGTAACATGGTTCGATCTGCTCGATCTCGACGAGCATCGTCCCGTTTCGAATGCGACGCGCCTGAACTAAGTCTTCGCTTTACGGCTGCAGCCGGCGGCATTTCCAGCCGCCGGCAACGCGGTCGTATTCGAAGCGATCGTGCATCCGGTTTGGCCGCCCCTGCCAAAACTCGAAGCGTGACGGAACGATCAGGTATCCGCCCCACGAGTGCGGACGCGGCACGTCGGCTTCGTCGGCAAACCGCTGCTCGAAGTGCGCAAAGCGTTGTTCGAGCGTTTCGCGTGCGTCAATCGGCTCGCTCTGTTCGGACGCCCACGCCGCCAACTGATGGCCGCGCGGGCGCGAAGCGAAATACTCGTCGGATTCGTCCTCACCGAGCATTTCGACGCGCCCTTCTACGCGAACTTGACGCGCGAGCGCGGACCAATGAAAAACGGCCGCCGCATTCGGATTCGCCGCCACGTCACGGCCCTTGCGGCTGTCGTATGACGTAAAGAAGCGCAAGCCGCGTTCGTCAAGGCCGCGCAGCAACACCATTCGCGCCGAGGGCCGGCCCTGAGCGTCGACGGTTGCCAACGCCATGGTGCCAGGCTCGGCAACACCGGCGCGCGACGCGTCCTGAATCCAGCCCTCCAAGAGTGCGATCGGATCGCTTTCAATCACGAGATGGGCCATGCGAGCAGCGCCCGCGCGCACCCTTTTCCGTGCTATCGTTGCCGCATGAAACATACGAATTTTTACGCCAAATTGCTCGGCCTTTGGCTTCTTATCGCCGTCGTGGGCATGCTGCTCGATCGCGACGCGCTTTTGTCGACGATGACGGCGCTCTTCTCGGATCCGGCACTCATGTTCGTTTCGGGCGCGTTCACGGTCGTCATCGGTCTGACCATCGTGATCACCCACAACCGCTGGTCGGGCGGTACGGCTGCGGTCCTCGTGACGTTGTACGGATGGGGCGCGCTCCTCAAAGGCATCGTGCTGTTGTGGTTGCCGCCGTCGGCGCAGCTTCCGTATTATCGCGCGTTGCACTTCGACGAGTATTTCTACGCATATTGCGTCGTCGCGTTGATTTTGAGCGCGTATCTTACGTACGCAGGTTTCAGCGACTCTCGCAAACCCGTATCGTAAACGCTATTTATAGGTTCCAAGACCGAAGCCGATGCAAAATGCGGCCAGCATGCCGAATGCGCCAGCAATCGCCAGCGGTAAGGATGCATCGACGAGTTTGCGTTCGACCGTCGCAATCCGGCCCAAACGTTGCAACGCGTCGCGCAGTTGCTGCGCGTTCTCGGCTCGAGCATAGGCACCGCCGCTGGCATTTGCATAGGCGCGCAGCGCGTCTTCGTCGATGGTGGCTTCTTCACTGGTGCCTGGGATGATACTCCCGCTATTCGTTCCTATGCCGACGGTGTAGACGGGAATGTGATGCGCTCCCATCCACTGCGCGACTTCGAGCGGATCGGTGCCGGCATTGTTCACGCCATCGGTGACGAGGATGACGACGCGGTGTCCGGCTGCAGGTAGGTTCTGCGCCGCGAGTTTGAGGGCATCGCCGATCGCCGTCGCGCCGTTGGGGAGCGGAACCTCGTCGAGCGCGGAGGCGACTTGCTGATGGTCGGCGCTCAACGGCTGCACGATGCCGGCTTCGCCGGAAAATGCGATAACGCCGATTTTCGTGCCGGACGGCGTCTCGGCTATAAACGCGCGCGCTGCGGCTTTGGCGGCCTCTGCGCGCGTCGGGTCGACATCGGTTGAGGACATCGAGCCGGACGTATCGATGCAGATGAAAACTTGACCGTCGCGCGCCGGCAAGGGTAGCGTAACGTGCGGATCGGCGAGTGCGAGCAGCACGGCTGCGACGGCAAGAATCCACAACGCCTGTAACGCCTGCGGAATCCAGCGGCGCGGTTTGACGGCCGCTGCAAAGAAATCGACGTTCGAATAAGCGAGGTCACGGGCGGTCGAGCGACGTTGCAACCGCCCGTACAACGCGGCGAAGCCGGCGAGAGCGGCAACGGCAACGAGCAGCCAGAGCGGACGGTCGACGCTCATCGCACGGCTGCGCGTTCACGCCGCAAACCGAACGCGGCGTGCAGCGACTCGACGCCGTCGCGCTCGTCGAGAATGCCGGTGCGCCAGTTTGTACGCGTAAAACCTTCGATTACTCCTGCTTCGCGTTCGCGCACCGCTCGCGCATATGCCGCGCGCTCGCGCGCCCCGACGAACGCGCGCAGCGCTCCACCTTCGGCTCCACGTAACCGCACCATTCCGTGTAGCGGAAGCGCGTCATACCAGGGATCGCGCGCGACGAGTGCGGTGCAGTCGAAGCGCGCGGCGAGCTCGGCGATCAATCCGTCATCCACGCCGACGTCGTACCAGTCGCTGATCGCCAGCAGAGCGCTGCCACGCGGCAGCGCCCCGAGAGCGGTGCGCAGCGCGCGACCAGGGTCGAACGAATCTGAACGCGTCCTTGCGATCGTTTCGACGACCGCCTTGGAACTGCGTTGCATCGCCGCCGGCGTGACGCCGTCGCTGCTAACCGAAATGCAGCGATCGTCGGCGCTGGCGGCGTCGAACCACGAGCGCACCGCCTCGACCGCCGCTGCGAATAATGGGCGCCGGCGTCCGACGAACATCGACGGCGAGGCGTCGACGACGATCGCCAACGTCAGCGCGACGTCTTCGAGAATAACCCGCGTTTGTAAATCTCCCGAACGTGCCGTTGCCGCCCAATCGATCCGCCGCACGTCGTCGCCCGGAACATACGCGCGCAGTTCGACGAATTCGTAGCCGTCGCCGCGATAGATCGTTGGCGAACCAGCACCGAGGTTGCGCGGGCGGCGGCGGCCGCGCAGCAACGCGTCGCGGATCGTCACGGAGCCGGTACGGCTGCGACCAGCGCGTCGATCGCGCGGTCGGGTGCGATCCCATCGGCGGGCAGCCGGTAGTTAAAGCCGACCCGATGGCGCAGCACATTGGGCGCAATCGCACGCACGTCGTCGGGCAGGGCAAAATCGCGTCCGTCGAGCAGCGCTCGCGCGCGCGACAGGTGTGTCAGCGCTAGGGTCGCGCGCGGGCTTGCGCCGTAAGCGATGCAATCAGCGACGCGCCGTGCGTTGCCGTCGCTGCCGGTGACGGACACGTCCCCCGCGTCGCGCGTTTTGCTCACCAGCGCAACGATGTATGCCTTGAGTTTCGCGTCCACGTGCACGGCTTGCACGCGTGCGCGCCAAGCGCGCACGTCGTCGAGCGATGCGACGTCGCGTAGCGGCTGCGTGTGGGCGATCGCGAAGCGCTCTAGAATTTCCAACTCTTCTTCCGGGCCGGGATATCCGACGTTGATTTTCATCAGGAATCGATCCATCTGCGCTACCGGTAATGCATACGTTCCCTCGGCGTCGAGCGGGTTCATCGTGGCCATAACGATAAACGGATCCGGAAGCGGGTGCGTTTGCGGTCCGATGGTTACTTGCCGCTCCTGCATCGCTTCGAGCAACGCCGATTGCACTTTGGCCGGCGCTCGATTGATCTCGTCGGCGAGCACGACGTTGGCGAAAATCGGGCCGAGAACGGTCGCAAAAGCCGCTTCGTGCTGATCGAAAATGCGCGTTCCGACGATGTCGCTCGGCAGCAAATCGGGCGTGAACTGAATGCGTTTGAATTCGCCTTGCAAGGCGGCCGCCAAACAGCGACAGGCCAGCGTTTTGGCAAGTCCCGGCGGGCCTTCCAGCAGCACGTGGCCGTCGGCGAGCAGCGCGAGCAGTAACGCGTCGACGACGCCGTGTTGCCCGACGATCGTGCGCGATAGCGCCGTACGGACGTCGGACGGTTGGGCTATCGTCATGTCGCGCGCACCTCCAAGTATCGTTCGAGCGCATCGCGCGCGCCGTCGAGCGCTGCCGGAACGTCGCCGTCATACGTGAACGCGGCGCGCTCGAGCGAGCGCAGCACGTCGCGCATAACCGGCTCAGCCGCTTCCGGGCGTTGCAGCACGTCGGTCAGCGTGCGGCCGGCGTCGGCGCCCAGCATGCACCACACCAGCGCGCGCACCAGCACCGCATTCGCCTGGCTCGGCTCCGCCCGCAATACGCGCAGCGCATCGCGCAGTTCGTCATCCATGGAACGCGGCGGGCGTGACGCGATCGGTTCGTACGGCACGTCCTCGACCACCGCCGCGACGGGGCTGCGGCGGCGCACTACGACGAAGCCGATCACGGCGATCGCGCAAGCGATGCCGAACGCTATCAACGCGAGTCGAAATGCCGCCGATGAAAACCGCTGCGCGGCTTCTTCCACCCCGCCGAACGACGGCGGCGCGCCCGCGATTTGCAACGTCAGTCCGTTGGTGGAATACTGCTTGGCTCGGCGATCGCGCGTATCCACGGCCTGCAACAGCGCGGGCCCGATCGTCAGGATTCCGCCGTGATGGGCGACCACCGTAACGGTTTCGTTGTACAGGGTTCCTTGCGGGCCGGTTTGTAGACGGCGTTCGTCGCCGAGCAGCTCGAGCTCGGCCAGCATCGGCAACTCGAGATTGTCGATGTGTGCGACGCGTTCGCGCACCCGCAATGCAACGACGAGATGGAACGGCACGTCAACGCGCGGCGCGCCGGTGTCGGCGTTGAGCGCGAACGATTGCACCGTAAGGCGTTGGAGTGCTTGCGCGCGCGCCGCGAGCGCGCACAAACCGATTGCGCACGCGAGCGCGACGGCTAGCGCCGCGGCAAGCCGACCGCGTCGAACCACGCTGCGAAGAGCCCGCGAGCGTCGAACGGGCCGGGCGACGCCTCCGGATGAAATTGCACGGCTGCTACGGGAAGGCTGCGGTGCCGAAAGCCTTCGTTGGTGCCGTCGTTGAGGTTGTACAGCGTCGCTTCCAATTCGTCGGGCAACGACGCAGCATCGACCGCGTACCCGTGGTTGTGCGCCGTCACGAGCACCTTGCCGCCGACGAGGTCTTTCACGGGCTGGTTCCCGCCGCGGTGTCCGTAAGGCAGCTTGTAGGTGCGCGCACCGTGTGCGAGCGCCAAGAGTTGATGACCTAAGCACACACCGAAGATAGGCTTGCGCGCTGAGAGTTCGCGCAGCATTTCCACGGTTTGTGGAAGATCGGTCGGATCGCCGGGTCCAGGTGAAACGACGACGGCATCCGGCTCGCCGGCCAGCACCGTTTGCAGCGACGCGTCGTACGGTAGCACGGTGATTTCCGCGCCGAGCGCTTCCAGTTCGCGAAGTACCGCCGCCTTTACGCCGCAATCGATCAGCGTAACGCGCGCTCCGCCGTCTCGCCCTTCCCACAGCATCGGGCGCTGGGTTGCCACGCTCGGCACGAGGTCGGCGGTCGTAGCGCGGCGCGCGAACTGGGCTAGCGCCGTCTCCGCCTGTGCTAACGCTTCTTCGCCAACCGCCAGGGCGGCCCAGATCGTGCCGTGTTCGCGCAACGCGATCGTAATCGCGCGCGTATCGGCGCCGACCAGCGTCGGAATCCCTTGGGCGTTCAGCCACGACGGCAAATCGGTGCGTGCGAGATGGTGAGACGGATGCTCGGCAATCTGCTTGATCACCGTGCCGGCTACGCACGCGCGCCAATATTGGGCGGCGTTGCCGGAGACGCCGTAGTTGCCGATCATTGGATAGGTAAACGTAAGAATCTGTCCCGCGTACGACGGATCGGTCAGGGCCTCTTCATATCCCGTCATTCCCGTAAAGAAGACGGCCTCACCGAACGCGGTGCCGGTGACACCGAGACCCCATCCGTCGAAACGGCTGCCGTCGGCGAGGAAGAGCGCGGCGGGCGCGTCCCTCACGCGCGCGTCTCGGTTGCTGCATCGTACGCGATGGTGCCCCCGACGATCGTTGCAAGCACTTGACGCGGAAGTTTCCGTCCACTAAACGGTGTCGAGCGGCCGCGCGAAACGAATCGCGCGGGATCCACCGTCCACGCGCGGTCGGCAAAGATCGTGACGTCGGCGCGCGAGCCTATTTCGAGCGTACCGCCCGCAACACCCAAAATGCGCGACGGATTGGTCGAGAGCAGCCCGACAAAACGCAGCAACGGCAAATCCGGCAGCGCCGCGGCGTACGCCCCCACCGCAATTTCGAGTCCGGAAAATCCCACGGCCGCCGATTCGAGCGAGCCAAGTTTTTCCGCCGCGGTGTGCGGTGCGTGATCGCTGGCGAACGCGTCAATCGTTCCGTTGCGCACGCCTTCGCGCAATGCGGCAATGTCGTCGGGCGTTCGCAGCGGCGGATTCACCTTAGCACCGGCGCCGTGCTCGCGCACCGCGTCGTCGGCAAACGTTAAATGATGCGGCGTTACTTCGCAGGTGGCGAGGGTACCGCGTGTACGCGCCTGGCGGATAAGTTCGACTCCGGTGCGCGTCGTAAGATGGGCAATGTGCCATGCTTTGCCGGTGTCACCGGCTAGCAGCAGGTCGCGCGCGACCACCACGTCTTCGGCGACCGCCGGGCTTCCGGTTACCCCAAGAGCTCGCGCAATCGAACCGTCGCTCATCACGCCCGCGTCCTTCAGCGACGCGTCCTCGCAGTGCGAGATGAAGACGCCTTCGATGTCGAGGGCTGCAATCGCGGCATCGCGCAACACGCGCGCGTCGGTGACGCTATCGCCGTCGTCGGAAAATGCGACCGCACCGGCGCGCGTTAGCGCAGGATAATCGCACGCCTGCCGCCCCAATCGCCCGCGGGTGATTGCGGCGATCGGATAGACGGCACAACGCGCATCTTTCGTTACGGTCTCGAGCAGCGCCGTGACGACCGTCGGATTATCGAGTGGAGGCTGGGTGTTCGGCATGCACGCCACCGCGGTGAAGCCGCCGCGCACCGCGGCCGCCGTACCGCTAGCGACCGTTTCTTTCTCGGGATAGCCGGGATCGCGCAGGTGCACGTGCATGTCCAGAAAGCCCGGGGCAACGACCGCGTTGGTTGCGTCGATGAGCGTTTCCCCTTCACGCAACGCGAGCCCGTCACCGATTTCGTAGACGATTCCGCCGGTGATGCGAACGTCGCGCAGCGCATCCAGCGAGAGCGACGGGTCGACAACGCGGCCGCCCTTGATCAGCAAACTTAGGCGGCTCATCGCCCGCCGTTGACGAGGAAGTCGAGCACGGCCATGCGGATGCACACGCCGTTGCGCACTTGTTTGAGGTAGCGCCAGCCGGCATAGTCGAGCACGCTTTCGTCGAGCTCCATGCCGCGATTATAGGGACCGGGGTGCATCACGATGGCCTCGGGCCGCAACGTCTGCAAGCGCCGCTCGTCGAGGCGGTAGCCCGCAATGTACTCCTCGTCCGTCATCGGCATTTCGGCGAACCGTTCGCGTTGAATGCGTAAGAGAACGACGGCATCGGCATGTGGCAGGATCGCGTCGAAATCGCGTTCGACCACGACACCCTCGCGTGCGTAGCCTGCCGGCAAGAACGATTCCGGCCCGACCAACACCACCTTGGCACCAAGCCGATGCAATCCGCGAATTGTCGAGTGCGCCACGCGGCTGTGCTCGACATCGCCGACGATCGCGACCGTTCGATTCGCAAGGTTGCGAAACTCGTCGATTAACGTGTAGATGTCGAGCAAGGCTTGCGTTGGATGGGCGTGTCCGCCGTCACCGGCATTGACGACGTGTCCGTCAAAGCACATGGCAACGCGCTGCGGAAAGCCAACTTCGGGATGGCGTACGACGAGTACGCCGATGCCCATCGCTGCCAGCGTTACCGCAGTGTCTTCCACGGTTTCACCCTTGGTCGAAAGACTCAAGTCGCGCGGCGAAAGGTTGATGACGTCGGCGCCCAACCGCAACTGCGCGAGATTAAACGACGTGAACGTCCGGGTGCTGGCTTCGAAGAAAACGTTGACGCAGGCAACGCCTTTCAGCAACGGCCCCGGCGGTTTACGTTCGAAAGCGGCGGTGCGCTCGAAGATATAGGCGAGTTCGTCGGCGTCGAGATCGTCGAGATCCAGCAGACTACGCCGAATCCGCAACGATCGTCACCTCATCGGTCAGGGAGGGTTCCGGCGCTAGCGTGACGGTTACGCGTTCGCGGCGATTGGTCGGAATCGTGCGCCCGACGTAGTCGGGTTGGACCGGCAGTTCGCGCAGCCCGCGATCGACCAGCGCGCACAGCCGAATCGCAGCGGGCCTGCCGAGGTCGGTGACGGCATCGAGCGCGGCCCGAATCGTGCGGCCGGTAAAGAGCACGTCGTCGACGATTACGACCGTGCGGCCCGAAACGTCCACCGGAATCTCGGAATCGGGAAGCTGGTGGCGCACCCGATCGTCTCGATATAGATCGATGTTGAGAAAGCCGAGCGCTGGTGCGCTGTTGGCGATGCGTTCGATCGCCGCCGTCAAACGAATGGCGAGGGCTTCGCCGCCGCGGCGCACGCCCAGCAGCACGAGCCCCTGTTGCGCGTCGTCCGGCTCGAGCATCTCGTGGGCAAGTCGCGCGATGACGCGAGCGATTTCGTCGCTGCGCAGCAATACGCGCCCCGTGGTTGCCGTCACGCCGTTTCTCCCATCCTCTCCAATTCCGCCAGCGCCGCGCCGACGCGCGCCGCATCGTCGCGATAACCTTGCAGCTTCTCCCGTTCTTTCTCAACGACGCTCGGAGCCGCCTTGGCGACGAAATCCGCGTTGGCGAGTTTGCGTTCCAAACGGGCCACTTCACCGCGCAGGCGCTCGGCATCTTTGCGATAGCGTTCGAACAGCACGTCACGCGGCGCGCGCGCGGAGATGGCCGCTAGGGCTTGCGCTTGCGACGCACCGGCGGCATCGATCACGTTAACCGATGCCATCGTGAAGTGCGCCACCGCTGCTGCCAGCGGCGGTGCGACGTTTGCCGGAACGTCGATTAAGATGCGCTCCTTGGGATGCAGGCCGATCGTCGCGCGGACGTTTCGTACGCGCTCGGTAGTGCGCCGCACGCCTTCGAACTCTTCGGCAGCCTGACCGTCGAGCGGAATTTCCAACGGATCGGGCCAGGTCGCCGTCATGATCGTTTGACCGTCGTGAGGAATCGCCAGCCAGACTTCTTCGCTAATGAAAGGCGAGATCGGATGGAGTAAGCGCATCGCATTGTTCCACACGAAGGAAAGCACGGCTGCGCGCGTTGCGTGATTTTCGGACATCTTCGTCGCCTCAAGATACCAATCACAGAACTCGTGCCAGATAAAGCGCCAAATCGTCTCCGTCGCGTCGCCCATGTCGAATCCGTCAAACGCGCGTCCAAGCCGCTCGATCGTCTCGTGCAGGCGCGCCAGAATCCAGCGATCGGCCACGGTTAACCACGTCATCGGAGGCAGTGTCAACGCACCCGGAAGCCCTTCGGGCAACGAGAGCATGTAACGCGTCGCGTTCCAAACCTTGTTGTTGAAGTTGCGCGCCTCTTCGCATCGCGACTCGGCAAAGCGAATCTCCTGACCTTCAAGGCGCATCTGTCGCAAAATGCCCATGCGCAAGGCGTCGGCGCCGTACTGTTCGACGAGAGTCAGCGGATCGATGGCGTTGCCCAGCGACTTCGACATCTTGCGTCCTTGCGCGTCAAAGACGAGCGGCGCGATGAAGACTTTTGGAAACGGCAACTTTCCTGCGAGATAGAGTCCGAACATGACCATGCGCGCAACCCAAAGAAAGATGATCTCCCAACCGGTGATCAGCACTTGCGATGGATACCAGCACGCGAGTTCGGGCGTCGCCTGCGGCCAACCGAGAATCGTTAGCGGCCACAGGCCGCTGGAAAACCATGTGTCAAGCGTGTCGGGATCTTGCACCAGCTCCGTCGTACCGTGCTCGCGCCGCGCGATCTCGCGGGCCTCTTCCTCCGTTTCGGCAACCACCGCCGAACCGTCGGGAACGTACCAAACCGGAAGCCGATGGCCCCACCATAACTGCCGCGATACGTTCCAATCGCGAATGTTCTCGAGCCACTGTTCGTAGGTGCGCCCGTAGCGCGCCGGCACGAACTGCAGGCGCCCGTCGCGGTAGGCTTGCAGCGCCGGTTGCGCGAGCGATGCCATCCGCACGAACCACTGCAGCGAGAGCAGCGGTTCGATAACGTCGCCCGTCCGTTCGCTTACCGCGATCGCGTGACGATGCGCTTCTTCTTTTACCAGCAGATTGGCCGTGCGCAGATCGTCGGTGATGCGGCGGCGCGCGTCGAACCGATCGAGCCCGTCGTACGGACCGACCGCGATCTCGGCTCCGGTAATCGTCGCTGCCAGGTCGATCACCGACGGCATCGGCAAACCGTGGCGCAAACCGATCTCGTAGTCGGCGGCGTCGTGCGCCGGCGTTACCTTCACCGCGCCGGTGCCGAATGCGGGATCGACGGCGGCGTCTGCGATGATGGGAATCTCGCGGTCCAAGAGCGGAGGTACGCGCACGCGGGATCCCACAAACGCAGCGTAGCGCTCGTCCTGCGGATGCACGGCAATCGCAACATCCGCGAGAATCGTTTCGGGGCGCGTCGTTGCGATCGTGATTCCGTCGGTCGGATCGGATGCAAACGGATACCTGACGTGCCAGAGCGTCGCGTCGCGCTCGACGTGCTCGACCTCGGCGTCTGAGACCGTCGTTTTACCCTTCGGATCCCAGTTCACCAAACGTTTTCCGCGGTAGATCAGCCCGTCGCGATAGAGTTGCACGAAAACTTTGCGCACTGCCGCGGACAGTACGTCATCCATCGTGAAGCGCGCGCGCTGCCAATCCGGGCCGAAGCCGAGCACGCGAAACTGTTGATCGATCTCGCCCCCGTACGTGCGCGACCAGTCCCACGCGCGCGAAACAAATGCATCGCGGCCAATCGCCTCGCGCGTAGAACCTTCGCGCGCGATCTCTTTCACCAGTACTGCCTCGGTAGCGATTGCGGCGTGATCGAGACCGGGAAGCCAATCGGCGTTGTCGCCGAGCATGCGGTGGTAGCGGACCAGCACGTCCATCGGCGTGTACGTCGAACCATGTCCCAGATGGGCCCGCCCGGTAACGTTGGGTGGGGGCATACAAATGATGAACGGCGGACGTGCGGGATCGGGCTCTTCGTGGAAGAAGCCTGCGTGCTCCCATCGCGCGTAGAGCCGCGGCTCGACCGCTTTCGGGTCGTACTGCTTGGCGAGGTCCATGGGTTCGCCCAGCGTTCCGCGCGCTCCCGACCGGCTCATTCTGACCCCAACGGCGGAGATTGAGGCCGCGCCGTAATCCGGGCTTAATAGTCGCCTGCTAGCATCGGGCCCAATGACGAGCGCGCTCGAAGACCGGGTTTATGCGCTGCTTGCCGATGCGCGAACCGCGGCTGCTTCGGCCGCGCTCGCCGCTGAGGCGCCGGCGACGCCGCGCTTTGCGGCCGGAATTTTTGCATTAGACGGTGCCGAAAAGGCGTTGGCAGGCGTTATCGCACCACACCTGTTGAGCGCGCCACGACCCTTTGACCTCGCTGCGATGGCGGGCGAGCTACCGTGGTACGACTACGCCGCCGCCGCCGCCGCGTGCGCGTGGGCGGGCGACGAGCCTGCCACCCTGAATTTATGGTATGCCGCAGGCCAAGCGGCTGAGCGCGATTGCGTGCCGGCCGTCGCGATCGCCGTGCGCGAGCGCGTGACGTGCCACGCGCTGCTCTTGGGGAACCTGGAAGCGGCGCGAGCCGCCTGTGCCGAGGCGCTCGAGGCTGCGCGGGCGCACGTCCACCATCGCTGGCGTTTGCGGTATGCGGCGATGGTCGCCGCCCTTGCGTTTGCAGCCGGCGACCACGACGCCGCCCGGCGGACGCTCGAACGCAGCGGCGCCGTGTCCGCGGCACCGTCGCTACGCGCGTTCTTCGCGCCGATCGGCATCGAACTGGCGTTGGCGACCGCTGACGAAGCCGCCATCGAACGGTGGGGCGGGAACGAGATCCTTGCCGTCGCCGAATCCGAGTTCGAGAGGCGGAGCGCCGCCGCGGCTGCTGCGGCCTGCGTTCGTGCGCGTTCCGCCGCGCCGGTAGGGTCGCGCGAAGGGGCTGCGCTGCGCCGCGCCTTGCTGCGCATCGGCGACGCTGGGGAGGCCGGCGATCTTCTTTCGCTCGCGGCGCGCTTCGGCGACGTCGAAGACGCGAGTTTCGCGGTCGAGCGACTGCGCGCTGCCTATGCGCCGTCGCGTCCGTACCTCAAAGCCCATGCCCTGCTCGCGCGAGCACACTGGTCTTCGCGCTTCGGCAAACGCGCCGACGCCGTTGACAGTGCCGGCGATGCCGCGCGTGCATTCGACGCGGTCGGGCTGCGCCGTTGGACTGACGAGGCAATGGGACTGCTCGTGCACGACGATGCGACGGAAACTGCTACGCAGCGTCGGCGGCCGACGGCGTACTCGTTGACGGGGCGCGAACAGCAAGTGGCGCACCTCATTCGGCGCGGCGCGTCAAACCGCGAGGTGGCGCGCACGCTGCAAATCAGCGAACACACCGTAGAACGTCACGTCAGTTCGATTCTGTCCCGGCTTGGACTGCGTTCGCGTTGGCAGATCGTCGACGTCGCCACGCACTATGGCGACGACGCGTCCTCGGTTCCCTAGATTACCAAATCGCCTCGGTAGGCATGCTGGACGACCGCGCTTATTCTTAACGCTCCGTGTTCTTACATTAAGGGCTTCTAATCGAAACCGCCAGCGCATTAACGAACCGGACGTCGCCCGGGATGCGCGGTTGCCGACGCCTCCGTAGCATTCGAAGTAAGAAGCGCTGGACTGTCTATCGCCTCTTCTTGCTGCCTGTTGTGGAGTTGTCGTTGATTCGAGCCCTGATCCGGGTGAAGCGTTTCCTGGTTCCGAGCCTGCTTTGCGTCCTGATCGCTCCCTCCATCGCTGCGGCCGACACCGGTGGTCTGGTTTCGGGGACGGTGACCGACGATCGCACGCACGCGGCAATTGCGGGTGCAGCGATCGAAGCGAAATCGCCGAGCGCGACCTATCGAACCACGAGCGACTCGCACGGGCAGTACCGCTTCCTCAGCATGCTGCCGGACAACTATTCGATTTCGTTTTCGCATACCGGCTATGCGCCGTATTCCACGATCGTGGTCGTGATCAACGGCTCGCAGCAGACCGTAAATGCGGGGCTTTCGACGACGTTGAAGACGATCGCGACGACGCGCGCGCGTTCGGCCGGCAGCGCTTTTCAGCACGGCATGACGATCGATACGTACACCGTGACCGGCAGCCAGATCACGATGGTTCAGGGCAAAGAGTTTGCGACCGATCAGAACCAGTTGCTGCGCAGCATTCCGAGCGTGACGATCGACAAGAGCGGCACCGTTTCGATCCGCGGCGGCTTTGCATTCGAAGCCGCGTACGAGTTCGAAGGCATCGACTACACGACACCCAACGCAAACCTGCAGAACACCCTGCAAAACGTGGGGAACTTCAATCTGCTCAACGGCGTCGGCGCCGTGCAGCTGATTCCCGGCGGCGGCGACGCGACGCACGGCGACACCGGCACCGGTTTGGTGCTGTTCACGGCCAAGCACGGAACCTTCCCAACCTATTTTCACGCCGACGCCGAAGCGCTGATGTTTCCTTACCTGCATCAGCTCGGATTGGAATGGGGTTGGGCCGATCCCAAACAGCGTCTTTCGAATTACGCCGGCTTCATCGGCATCCGCAAGAACTATCAATACGGAATTCCCGGAACCGCCGCCAACACGCTCGGGACGCTCGGCACTAACGCGGCGACGCTCGGAAGCGTGATCGACCCTAACTTGGTCTATTACGCGCCGCAGTTCTTAGCATCGAATGATTTCGTCGATAATCTCATCTGGCGATTCGGTAAGAACCAAGGCCAGCGGCTGCAGTTCTTCATTCAAGATCAGGAGATCAAGCAACAACTCGACTACGGCGGATTCCAGTTCTTGCCGTACATCTCGGGCGGCACCACAGCCGGCAAGTGCGCCAGTTATCCGGTGCTCGGCCCGGGTGGCCCGATCAATACGGTGCAACAGAATTTTGCTTGCAACAATCTCATCCCGCTCTTTCCGGGCCAGCCGAATACCTATGCGTTCGTGTCGTCGCCCGATACGCTGCACAGCCCGTTCCTGGCCTACAAACTCGAATACGGGATGAACATCGGGAGTACGTCGCAGTTGACGGCGCGCTACTGGCGCACGTTCCAGCAGCAGTCGCAGGACATGCCGGCGCAAGGCATCTTCGCTTCGCCTTTCGGGGGCACGCGCACCGCCGGCCAGATCGATTCGATCACGCAAGTCGGCAGCAAGAATACGTTTAAGGCCGGCGCGATCTACGAGTTTGCACGCCCGTTCGGCGATCGCTTCGACTTCACGTCGTACACGGCGTTCACGGCGCCGGCGTTCATCGTAACCTATGCGATCACGCATCCGAACCAACCACTGCCCCTACCCTTCACCTACACCGGGTTGATTCCGAACAACAATCCGGCGTCGCCGTCCGGCCTGGAACAAGATTTCTTTTCTCCGCAACTATGCCAGCAGCTGCACGCGCTGAATTGCGGTTATCTCAGTGAGTACTTCCCGTCCGGCGTGCGCTTTCCGTACGAACAAGACATCTCGACGGTTTCGCAACAGATCTACGGCCTGTACGCACAGGAC
>Ga0102924_1000371_pt1 | contig 55938 bp, 51 predicted proteins | sample PaiPotPPM11metaG_FD_80116 | JGI IMG/M metagenome (GOLD analysis project Ga0102924, IMG submission 80116) | Iron sulfur acid spring bacterial and archeal communities from Banff, Canada, to study Microbial Dark Matter (Phase II) - Paint Pots PPM... ... | reverse complement strand
TGGGTGGGCTTGGCGCTTGCGGCGTCGTGGTCGCGGGGAGCGCGATCGGCTCGGCGGGACGCGGCGGGGGCGCGGCGGGCATCACTTCGGTCGCGGCGGCGAGCGTCGGGTCATCCTGCCCCTCGGCGAACTCCGTCCCGTAGCCGAGCGCGGTGAGGGCGCGGCCAATCGCCTTCGTCTCCGCCTTCTCGATGAAATCCCCGAAGTCGCCCGCCGTCTCGCTCCCGTGCCCGACGGCGACCGCGCCGTTTGGCAGGGTAACGGTCGCCTTGAAGACCGCACTCTTCTCGTCGAGCCGGAGCGCCTCGGTAATCAGTTGCGCGTCCGGGTGATCGGCGCGCAGCCAGAGCAACCGCGCCGTCACCGGCAGATAGGCTTGCTGCGCCCCGCCACGAACCTTGATCGTCCGCAGGTACTTCGTCGGGTCAAATCGCTTCCCCGTGTCCAATCGGTCTCCCCTTTGTCTCAGCGTTTATGCATGCGCGCACACTGTGGCCCATAACCTGTCGCTTCATTGTACCGCGTCGGCGGGAGACATATCATCGTTCTGGGCAAAGGGAAGAACGAGCTTTCTCCGTGGGCGCCTGGCCGTACTGAGGCACATCTTTGCATTCAGCGCGGCACGATTTTCGTGGTAGTATCAGGAGAAGCGCGCTGCCTGCCGCAGGGGCGACAGGCGTGCGTTCTTTCGTGACGTACGCACGAAGAAATACGATAGCGGAGCATAGGGCGGCAAGATTGGACATTGCGCACCAACGACTGCACAACCAACATATTGCGGGGACTCCATTTGCGAAGCCTGGCGATGTGGTGCAGTGGCTGGGCGCCGTCCAGGCTCAGGATTATCCTGGTGCGCTGTGGGCCGTCGGACTCCGCATGCAGCATGCGACGGAAGCGGATATAGAGGATGCATGTGCCGATGGAACGATCCTCCGTACACACGTCATGCGACCCACCTGGCATTTTGTCACGCCGGCTGATATTCGTTGGATGCTTGCGCTCACCGCGCCGCGCGTCAATGCGGTGAGCGCGTACGCCTACCGTACGTTGGAACTCGATGACGCCCTCTTTGCGCGCAGTAATGCGGTACTCGCGAAGGCGTTGCAAGGCGGCAAGCAGTTGACGCGTGTGGAGCTCGCGATCACCCTCCAGCAAGGCGGAATCGCGACGGATGATCTTCGCCGACTCACCTATCTCATGATGCGTGCTGAGTTGGATGGGATTGTGTGCAGCGGCGCGCGGCGTGGCAAGCAATTCACCTATGCCCTGCTCGATGAACGTGTGCCAGATGCCAAAACCCTGGAGCGTGATGAGGCACTCGCCGCACTCACCCGGCGCTATTTTACGGGCCACGGCCCGGCGACATTGCACGATTATGTCTGGTGGTCGGGGCTGACGACGACGGACGCCCGGCGCGGCCTCGAAATGGTGAAGGCCCAACTGACGCATGAGGTTGTCGAAGGAGAGACGTACTGGTTCACTGCCTCTACGCCACCCGCAAACGGTCTCTCTCAGACCGCATATTTGCTACCGAATTTTGACGAATATACCGTCGGATATAGAGACCGTAGCGCCGTGTTCGCCGCGTCGCACACCGAAAAGTTGGACGCGCGGGGCAGCATTCTTTCTCACCACGCGATTGTGATGGATGGCCGGGTCGTCGGCACCTGGAAGCGCGCATTCAAGAACAGTGTGGTGAACATTGCGCCAAGCCCCTTCACGTCGCTGAACGGAGCCGAAACGCGCGCCCTCGCAGCCGCGGCAGAGCGCTACGGCACATTTGTGAATTTGCCTGTCGTAGTCTCGTGAGCGCACACACGCAGCCATGATGCCTACAAGTCCTTTTTGCGGAAGACGAGGCAGGCGCCGACGATGAGCAGGGCGAGATAGCCGATCGCGAAGGGGACGACCGCGCCGGAGGGCGGAGTGGAACTGGGGCCGCCATTGCCGCCGAATACGATGTTCGTCGCGGGCTGGATCAGGTAATTCGCGTAGTTGTAGATGCGCTGCGAGGGGAAGACGAGGGAGAGGAACAACCCCGCGTTCTCCATCGCACGGACCTGGAAAACTTGGCCCATTGATTCAACGATCGTGGCGGCGAGGCCGAAGGCGTAGAGCATGTAGCAGATAATGCCGTTCGCCATCGTCGCGAAGATCGTGCTGCCGAATACGGTGAGCGAGAGGAGCCACCACGTCGCGATAATGACGACGAGCGTCGCCCTCACAGTGCCGGCGGGGAAATGCCCGGTAATCGTGCCCACCTCCGTGGCGACGACGGCCATCACCACACCGACATAGAGGGCGAGCATCAGTGCATAGCCAAGCCACTTGCCGAGCACAACCTCCCAGCGGCGGATCGGCTTCGGCAGGATCGCATGGAACGTCCCGCCGTCTATCTCGCCCGCGATCGTGCCGATGGCAGCGAAGATACCCATGACGGCTGCAAGGAAGAAGATAATGAAGACGGCGATCGCCATATTGAGATCCACCGCCTGGTTGAAGGTGATCGGGAAGCGGAAACTGCGCGCGGCCAACCGCGCGTCCCAGGTCTGCTTGAAGCGGTAGACGCCCCAGCCATAGAAGGCGACGAAGAGCGCCGTGAGCAGGAAGACCGCCCAGATCATCTTCTTTCGCACCGCCTCGCGGAAGGTCATCCGGGTGAGCAGCCAGATGCGCCGCAGGCTGGCGAGGGCGCCAAATGCGCGGGCGGGCGCGAGCGCCGATGATACGGTCGCCATTATTCCTGCCCCCCCATTCCTGCGTCGTCGCGTTCCAACCCATGCGCCGCGCTGCCCGTCATGCTAATCGCCTCCATGAAGACATCCTCCAGTGTGCGGTGGTGCGGCGCGATGGCGTAAATCTTTACGCCCGCCGCGACGAGGCGATCCACCAGCGGCGGGATGCGCTCCTCATCCGGCACGCGAATCGTCCGCGTGCGCCCCGTTGTCCCGACCAGCGTTACCCCGGTGTCCAGCGTGTTCCAGACCGTCGGGGCGATCTCGTCCAGCGTGATGTCCACCGTCAGGTCTTCCGCGAGCAGTTCCTGCATCGTGCCCAGCCGCACGACGCGGCCGTGGTCAATGATCGCGCAGCGGTCGCAGACTTGCTCGACCTCCGAGAGGATGTGCGAGTTGAGGAAGACGGTCATCCCCTCGCTGCGGAAGCGACCAATCACGTCGCGCACCTCGCGCCGCCCGACCGGATCGAGGGCGCTCGTCGGCTCATCGAGGAAGACGAGCGCGGGGTTGTTCATCACGGCCTGCGCGAGGCCGATACGCTGGAGCATCCCCTTCGAGAAGGTCTTGAGGCGGTTGCGCCCCTCGCCCTCCAGCCCGACCAGTTCGAGCACGTCGGGGATGCGCCGTCGCCGCTCCGCCGCGCCCATGCCGTACAACTGGCCGTGGAAATCGAGGAATTCGCCCGCCTGCATCCACTCGTGGAAACGAAACTGCTCCGGCAGGAAGCCGACGCGCCGCTTCACCGCGACATCGCCAATCGGGCGGTCGAGGAGAGACATCGCGCCGCTCGTCGGGAAGACGAGACCCATCAGCATCTTCATCGTCGTGCTCTTGCCCGCGCCGTTCGGGCCGAGGAAGCCGAACACTTCGCCCTGTCGCACGGTCAACGTCAGCGATTCCACGGCGACTTTCGCGCCGTACTCCTTGCGCAACTCGTGCGTCTCGACCGCGGGCACGGCGGGATCAATGTGGCCGTCCGCATGGAGAAAGGCGACCTCCTCCGGGCGGAGGATCGTCGGCTTAGGCGCGGATGCCGATGCATTAACGGGGGATATGGTCGTCTGTGCCATGCGTTCGATACCCTACTCTCTGGTTGTCGTCGCCACACCGTCGGCTATGGTACACCCTCTGTGGGAAAGACACCGCACACGGCCATGCCGTGACACTCGCGCGTCAACCTCTCCATTAGACTAGGACAGGGCGACAGCGCGGGGTGTTTCATCTTCGCCATACTCCGATGAATGAAGGCCGAACCCGGATGGGATGCCGGGCACGGCCTTCGAGGAGGAAGGAATGGGGAAGGGATGAGCGAGTTAGGCGGAGGCCGCGACCTTTTCCATCGTCGGCCCGTCGAAGGTGCCGACCGCGATGTGCAGGACGTTGTCCGAGGTGATCCAGAGGACGACCGACATGCTGCCGTCCTTCTGGCTGATCGTCGTGCTCCGCGCGCCGTTGATCGTGCCGTTCTTCACCGTCTGCTGATCGGTCACCGGGATGATCAGCGTGTGCTGGAGGTCGGCGCTCTTCAGTTGGGCGACGAATTCCGGTGGCATATTCGGCAGCGCGCTGATCGTATTGACGATGCCCTGCACGTCCAGCCCGTTCACGTCAATCGTCGGCGACCCCATCGCGATCACCGCGATGCCCTGCTGATTCTTCGCCGTGCCGCCCTGCGCGGTCGGGTTGAAGCCATAGGAGACGATTGAGGCGGCGGGTGCGTCCACATGGACGGTCGCCGTGTCGCCTGTCGCAGGGATGAGGCTCGCCATGCCCACTTGGGTGAGGGCCGGGCGAATCTCATTGAGATGGAGCGTCGCGTCCGCCGTCTGGTGGTCGGAGACGAAGAATTGCGGCGTGTTCGCAACACCCGGCGGCAAGTACTTGGGTGCGGTGACATCCCGGCCAACGGCCGCCTTGGCTTCCGCCGCGCTCTTCACCGGGCGGCCCGGCAACTGCCCCTGCCCTATAGATGACGTGAACGACACGTACTTGGACAACTCCTGCATCAGTTTCTGCTGGTCCTGCGCGGTTGGCGAACCGGCAGGCTTGCTGCCCGTCGCGGGCTTCGCACCGGGCGTCTCCTTCGCCATGTTCCCCTGCAATTGCGGGAACTGGCTCGTATTGAGGGTGATGACGGCGAATTGCGTCGGCTGATAACGGAAGGTATTGAGTACAGAGGTGAAGGCGTCCGTCACGGGTGCGAACGCCAGCAGCAGGACGACTGCGAGAGCGCCCAGCGAGCCGGCAAAGGCGAAGCGGCGGACGCGTGCGATACGGTTAATCGTGGTCATGTCAGCAAATTTCTCCTTGATCGTCGTCACGAAGCTCGCGTGGCGTTCGGTGGTTAGGCGGGTCTGGATGCGGCGGTAGGCACGCTCCCGGTGCGCGGCGTCCGGCTCGGGCATCGTCAAGGGGGCAAAGATGGCATCCACGGCGGTCGCATCCGCGCGGAGCACGGTCAGTCGTTCAGCGAGCGCGGGCTGCTCAACGAGCGCCGCCGCGATCCGGCCCCGCGCACCATCGCTCAGCACCGGGTCGCCATCGAGGTATGCCCGGAGCATGCCATCATCAATCGGTTGCATCGCCCTCTCATTCATCTGTTCGTCCATCATGTACCTGCACCCGCCTTCTGGCTGCGGACCGCCTCATATCGTTGCCGGAAGAGCGCTTCCGCCCGCACCAGCGTCGTGCCGACCGAACCGGGCGCGATGCCGACTGCCGCCGCGATCTCGGCGTAGGAGCAGCCCGCCTGCCGGAGCGTCAACACGGCCCGCGCCCGATCCGGCATCTCCACAAGGACGGATTGCACGAGCGCCCGTTCCTCACGGCGCACGGCCTCGCTCTCAGGATCGAGCGGCCGCTGGAGCGGCAACTCCGCCCGCGTCACCCGCTCCTCGCGCGCCGTGCGCCGCTTGCGGGTGCGAATGGCGTTGAAGCCGAGGTTCGTCGCCACCCGGTAGAGCCACGCGCCGATCGCGTCCTCGTCGTCCGTCCGGCGGAGGGGCGGGCGATCGTGGAAGCGAAGAAAGGTCTCCTGTGCCAAATCATCCGCCTCGTCCGGGCCGACGATCCGCGTCAGGATAGCGAAGACGCGGTGGTAATACCGCTGGAAGACGGTGTCAAACGGAGGCAATTGCCCCGCCACGGGGCGCTCGATCATCGCCACCTGCTGCACGTCCCCACGCTTTCCTTCACCGGCCACGGCCACGATTCCGCCCATTACGATTGCTTAACACCATACCGCCCGTCCGTGTGACAGGGCGCGGCGAGCGATCAGGCATCCCGCACTTCGCCCTCCGCGATCACGCGGGTATACCAGTGGCCGCTCTCCTTCAGGGTCCGGCTCTGAGTGGCGAAGTCGGTGTAGGCGATGCCGAAGCGGGTGCGGTAGCCACCGGGGAAAGCGAACGAGTCCATCAGCGTCCAGAGGAAGTAACCCCGGAGCGGCACGCCCGCGTCAATCGCGCGGAGCATCTGCGGGAAGATGGCACGGAGGTAGTCGAGCCGGGCACGGTCGTGGATGACGCCATGCTCGTCCGGTTCGGCGTTGTCAGGCGCGCCGTTGCCGGTGATGAGCAGCGATCTCGGTGCGTACTCCCGCTGCACACGCGTCAGGATGTCATATAGCCCGTCAATCCTGTCATCCGCTTCGTCCTCCGGCGAGACAGACGCCGCCATGATCGGCGGGGAGGGATCCTCGCGGATCATGGCATGGGTAGCGTAATTGACGCCGAGGAAGTCAATTGGGGTGGCGATCTTCGCCATATCCACCGTTTGCACGTCCGGCGCGTCCGCCCCATACCGTTCCATTACGTCGTCCGGGTAGACACCCCGGAAGAGCGGATCGAGATACCAGCGGTTCACGAAACCATCGTACCGGACGGCCGCCGCGAGATCCGCCTCGCGGTCCGTCGCGGGATAACAGGGCGTGATACCAATCGCGATGCCGACGCGCGTCGTCACACCGCCGTTCGCACGAAGGACAGGGACCGCCTCGCCATGCGAGACGAGGATATTGTGCGCCACTTGCAAGCCCGTTTTCCAACTGCGGAGCCCCGGTGCGTTCTCGCCCGTGACATGGCCATGATAGGCGACGTGCCACGGCTCATTGTGCGTCACCCAATGCGCGACGCGATCGCCGAGGCGGCGGGAAAGGGTGTCCGCGTACTCCGCGAAGGCGGCGATCGTGTCGCGATTCGCCCAGCCACCTCGGTCCTGCATCGCCTGCGGGAGATCGCCGTGGTAAAGCGTGATGTACGGCGTGATGTTCGCGGCGAGCAGGGCATCCACAACGTGTTCGTAATGGTCCAGCCCTGCCCGGTTCAGCCGCCCGTATCCCTCGGGATAGATACGCGACCACGCGACCGAGAAGCGATAGGCATGGACGCCGATTCGCCGCATCAGATCAATATCGTCGCGGTAGCGATGATACGCGTCGCACGCCACATCGCCAGTGCTGCCATCCCGCATCTTGCCCGGCGTATGCGTGAAACGATCCCAGATCGTCTCGCCTCGCCCATCGTCGCGCACCGCGCCCTCGGTTTGGTAGGCCGAGGTCGTCGTGCCCCAGACAAAATTGCGCGGAAAAAACGTTGCCACACGCACCTCACCCGCGATTGCCCGCCACTCCTACTCCCGGCATGATACACGGAGGCAACGGAAACAGGATGGGGCGCGGTTCAATCGGCTGCTCGATCAGGAGCGTTTGGCGAGTGTGTCTTGAGAAACAGCCCGCGACCAATCCACGCTCGCGTCTTTTATAGTATTATTGCCCCAGCCATTTACCGCTCTGTGATGCGCGAAAGAGGAGGAAGCGCGATGGTCACGGTAGAAAGGGAAGCCCCGGTTACGTTCCCTGCCCCCCCGCACCCCGGCGATACCGGCAATGCTCGCCAGATCACCCTCAACATCCTCAGTCGGCTCTTCGGCGCCATGCCGCCGCGCACCGTCGCCCTCCGTTTGTGGGACGGCACCCGGTGGCCGGAAAACGCGCCGGACGATGTCGCCGCGACGGTCATTCTCAACCATCCGGGAGCGCTGCGGCGCATGTTTCTCCCGCCGACCGAACTCGCCGTCGGTGAGGCATTCATCCGGGGGGATTTCGACATCGTCGGCGATCTGGAAGCCGCATGCGCGCTGAATGAAGTGATCGGGGCCGCGCCTCGCACGCCCGCGATGACCTGGGCACTTCTCAAGCTGCTGCGCCAACTGCCGGAGACGAGCGCCCCACCGCTCACCGACCGACACGCGGCGCGCCTGCGCGGGCGGCTGCACTCCCGCCAGCGGGATCGCGCGGCGATTCAGTATCACTACGATGTCTCCAACGAATTCTACGCCCTCTGGTTGGACAAACGGCTGACGTACTCCTGCGCCTACTTCGAGACGGGTGATGAAGACCTCGACACGGCGCAAGCAGCGAAGTATGACCTGATCTGCCGCAAGTTGCGCCTCCGGCCCGGCGAGCGGCTTTTGGATATCGGCTGCGGCTGGGGCGGGCTGATGATGTTCGCCGCCGAGCGATACGGCGTCGAGGCAACAGGCGTGACGCTCAGCACCCAGCAGGCGACGCTGGCAAGGGAGCGCGCCGCGGCAGCGGGGCTGAGCGACCGCGTGCGGATCATCCTCGACGACTACCGCAGTCTGCCCTCCGGCATGCCATTCGACAAGATCGTCAGCGTTGGCATGTTCGAGCATGTCGGGCGGCCCCGGCTGCCGGAGTATTTCACGACCGCGCACCGCCTCCTCAAGACGGGCGGCCTCTTCCTCAATCACGGGATCGCGGCGCAACACGATTTTCAGCACCCCGCGCGCCGCGTGCTCGATCGCGAACTGAGCGCGCACACATCGTTCATCTGGAATTACGTTTTTCCCGATGGCGAACTTATTCCAATCAGCGAATCGCTCGGCATCGCCGAACGCGCCGGGTGGGAGGTGCGCGATGTCGAGAGCCTGCGCGAGCACTACGCTATGACGCTCCGCCATTGGAACCGGCGGCTCGCCGCTCATGAGGAGGAAGCGAAGCGGCTCGTCGGTGAGGAGACGTATCGCGTCTGGCGCATCTACATGGCAGGCTCTGCCTACAGTTTCTCCCACGAGCGGATCAGTGTCTACCAAGCCCTGTTCGCCAAGCCGGACGCCGCCGGGAAGGCGCACCTCCCGCTGACCCGGCGGGACATTTACATGCCCGGGACGTTCCGCATGGACGCATAGCGTGCGAGGCTCTCCTGGCGGGCGCGGGCGCCCTCCGGGCAGCATGGGCAGTGGAGGATGAGGTTGTTGTCAATTCGGCAAGGCAGTAAGGAGCCGGTCTACTTCCTCCTCGGTGTTGTAGAAGTTCGGGGAGGCGCGTAGGCCGAGGGGGCGGAGGGCAACGATAATGCCCTGCTCCTCCAACTCCTTGACCATTGCCGCATCCCGTTCCTTGCTGCCGAGGGTGAAGGCGATGATCTGAGAGCGGTGCGCGGGATCGGGCGAACTGACGATCTCGACGCTCTCCTTGTGGGTCAGGCCCGCATACAAGTATTCCGCGAGCACGCGGTCCCGCTCCTCGATCGTCTCAATGCCGATCTCTTCGATCAGCCCAAGCGAGGTGGCAAGCGCGGCCCAGCCGATCCGGTTGCCGCCGCCCGCCTGGTAGCGCGCCGCGCCTTGCTTCCAATTCAGCGTGCCGTCGAAGGTGTCCGGCGGGGCGTCCACCGATTGCGAGCCGATGAAGGTGGGCGAAATCTGCTCCACCGCCTCCGGCGCGACATAGAGCGCGGCGACGCCGAAGCCCGAGAGCAGCCACTTATACCCGTGCGTCGCCAGTGTCGAGACGCGCGTCGCCCTGACATCCAGTTGGCCCGCACCGACGAGTTGGATGCCGTCCACGATCAGCAGGCAACCCTTCTCGGCGCATCGCCGGCCAAGCGTTTCGAGGTCGGCGCGGTAGCCCGTATCCCACATGATCGCGCTGCACGCGACGGCGCGTGTCCGGCTGTCCACATGCGCGATGATTTCATCCACCGACGGCCCGGCGCCCAGAAATGGGACGAAACGCACCTCGACGCCGCGCTCCTTGAGATGGAGCATCGTATATGAGAGCGACGGGAACTCCCGCCGCGGCAGGACGATGTTGTCGCCCTCCCGCCAGGCGATGCCTTGCACGGCGATGTTCATGCCATGCGTCGTGTTGCTCGTGAAGACGATATCGCCCGGCTCCGCGCCCATCAGCCGCGCCAGTCGCTCGCGGGCGATCTGCTCATACGGCGGCAGCGAGGTCGCGGGCTTCAGATGCGGCACCTGACACGCCTCGACTACCTGCCGCACCGCCTGCACGGTCCGTGTCGGCCACGGCCCCTGCGACGCCCCATTGAGATAGATGCATTCCCGCACAATCGGGAACTCGCGCTCGCGCACATCGCGCAGCGAGGCGGCGACCTCTACAGCACTCATGACGGCCAACCCTTCCTGCCCACGGCACTCCACACGCCCCGAACATCATGCTCCCGCTCATTCTATCCGAAATCGGCGGACGGAAACCGATTGAACCGCGTCTTTGCGGTTCTCCCCGGTTTCCGTCCGCCTGGTGGCGGTGGTATAAGCATTGTGTCGTCCGGTTGAAGGGAGCGAAGGGAGCGTGCCTGCGTGAAGATCGAGCAGAAGATCAAAGACCTCGGCCTTGAGATGCCAAACAATCCGCCGAACCCGGCATCGAAAATCCTCATGTACCGTCGCGCGGGCAACATCGTCTATCTCTCCGGTCACGGTCCCTCGCGTGGCGGCATGAACCAGTACATCGGTAAACTCGGCCAGGAATTCACGACGCAACAGGGCTACGAAGCCGCGAAACTGACGATGCTCAACCTGCTGGAATCCCTACAAAAGTGCATCGGCGACCTCGATAAGGTGACACAGGTCGTCAAACTGCTTGGCCTCGTCAACTCGACGCTCGACTACACCGAGCAGCCCGGTGTCATCAATGGCGCGACCGAACTCTTGATCGAGCTCTACGGTGACGCGGGTCGCCACGCGCGCTCTGCCGTTGGCATGGCCCAACTGCCCGGCGGCATGGCCGTCGAGATCGAAATGATCGTCGAAGTCGCGGACTAAGGGACGCGAACCACAGAGACACAGAGAGCACAGAGACGGGAAAGAGAAAGAAGGAAAAATCATGTTTCCTTCTCCTCCGCTTCCCCTCTGCATCCTCAGTGTCTCTGTGCTTCAATTCTTCCGTAACTCGGTGACGATGGTGACCCAGGGGGCGGCGGCGAGGGCGGCGCGCATGTTGGTTTCGTCCGTGAAGGTCTGGGGCAGGCGGCGGCCCTCGCAGATAAGACGCACGCTGTCAGCGCGGAAGGGCCACGGGTCTACCGTCACAATGCATGGGTCATCACCCACCGGTGCGAGTGTGAGCGGCGTATCGCGCTCGGCGGTCGGTACCTCGGGGATCGTCACTGCCGCGCGGACACCGTGACAGAGGGCGAGTGAGAGACGGTCCCATGCCGCGACGAGACGGCGGTTCCGCGCGATGACTTCCGGCGTGGCATGGGGCGCGTAGACCGGATCGCTGCGGAGGGCATCGAGCAACTCCTCCTGAAACGCGTATTCGTCCTTGAAGTACTCCCGCACCGCTTGTGCCTCCTCCGATGTGTCGCGCGTCCAGTCGTGATATTTTTCGTAGAGGCCCGTGCCGTGCAGTGATGTGAGCAGGGCGGTGTATCGGCCCTGCACGAGCGCCTGCCTCCCCGCCTGCGTCCATCCCCGGACATGTTCGCGGATCGGCATATTCATGAAGGTGTACGGGCGGCCCGTCTGCGGGTTCAGCGTCGGCGCGCGATCCCATGCGGTCATGCCGACATCGTGCTGCTCCGCGCCGAGGCAAACCTCCTCCCACGGCGCGAAGGCGCCGAACCGCGCATTGCCCCAGTTCCGTGCCAGTTGGGCCGCAATCCACGCATGTATGGGCTGCGTGATGACAATCAGTCCGTCCGGGTCTTCACGATGCAGCATCATCACCCCCTGGTGAAAACAGATGAACCGCAGAGACTTCGCGTCTTTGCGGTTCACTCGGTTCCGTCGTGGCTTGGCCGCCGTTGCTTAGAGTTTGACACCACCGGCAGCGAGGCCACGGATGACGAAGCGCTGGGCGACCATGTACAGGACGACGGGCGGTACGGCGGTGATCAGCGCGCCAGCCATCATCTGGCCCCAGAAGAAGACGTCCTCGCCGAGCATCTGCGTCAGCCCGACGGTGACAGTACGCGTCGCCAGCGAGTTGGTGAAGACGAGTGCGTAAAGGAACTCATTCCACGATTGCGTGAAGGCGAAGATCGCCACGACCGCGACCGCCGGGGCCGCGATCGGCATGACGACCTTGATAAGCGCGCCGATCCGGGTGCAGCCATCAACGCGGGCCGCCTCCTCCAATTCGATAGGGATACTGCGGAAGTAACTGGCCATCATCCAGGTGCAGAAGGGCAGCGTGAATGTCGGGTAGACGAGGATCATTGCCTGGAGAGTATCAACCAAGCGGAGCCGGGCGACGATCGTGAAGAGCGGGATGAAGAGGAGCGCGTTCGGCACGAGGTAGGTATAGATCAGGCCGCGCGCCAGGAAAGACCGCCCGGTGAAGCGTAACCGCGTGATCGAATAGGCAGCGAGCGCGCCGAGGGAGACCGAGAGCGCGGTCACGCTGACGGCGATGATCGTGCTATTGAGGAGCCACTGCCGGAAACTACCGGACGCCTTGCTCCCGCCGCCGCCCTTGAGCAGTGCGGCGTAATGGCCGAAGTAGAGATGCTTCGGCACCAGCGTGAAGTCGTCGTAAATCTCCTTGTTCGTCTTGAGTGAGGCGAGGAGCATCCACAAGAAGGGCACCAACGTCCAGAACAGGAAGAAAATCAGCCCGACGTAGGTGGCGATCATCCAGCCGCGGCCAATCGAGCGACGCCCGACCTTCTCCGCCTTGCGCGCTGCTTTCCGCGCCGAGGTTCGTGTTGTGGTTACGGTCGCCATTGGTTACTCCTGCCGCAGCATCTGACGAGTGAGGAAATAGACGAGGACAAGATAGGCCGGTACCATCGTCATCGCGATCGCCGCGCCACCACCGAGACGCGTGCCAGGAATGGCGACCAGATAGGCGAGCAGCGGCAGTGTCGTCGTGCTGTAATTCGGGCCACCACCCGTCAGGATGAGGATCTGGACGAGATTGGCGGAGGTCCAGATCGTCGAGAGTAGCGCCGTTACGAAGAAGACGTGCTTCAGGCTGGGCATCGTGATGTACAGGAACCGCTGGAAGGTACCGGCGCCATCGAGTTCCGCCGCCTCATACAAATCGGCGGGGATCGCCTGCATACCGGCGAGGATATTCATCGTCCAGAACGGGGTGCCCGACCAGACGATCACCGCGATCAGCGCCGGAAGCGCGACTTTCGCATCGTTGAAGAAGTAGATGTAGTCGTCGCGCAGATGGAACTGGGCAATCGCGCCGTTGATTGGGCCGGAGGTGTCGAACATGAAGCGCCAGGCATACGCAGTGACAACGGCCGGCACGGCCCAGGGCAGGAACATCAGGCCACGCCAGAGGTTCTTCGCGCGGATCTGCTGATTGAGCACACAGGCCATCGCTGTGCCGATAAAGAACTTGCTGATGATCGCGCCGCCGGTAATGGCGACGGTGTTCAAGGCCGCTTTCAGGAAGTGCGAGTTCGGATTCCTGATCAGGTCGCGGTAGTTGTTCAGGCCGGTCCAAGTGCCAGCCTTGCCGATAAACCGGCTCTGGAAGGAAAGCACGATCGCATCGAAGAATGGATAGATCAGCAGCGCGGCAATAATCAGGAAGACCGGCCCGACGAGAATCCAGCCCAACCGCCAGTCCGGCCCGAGCAATCGCCGAACCGGGCTGGTCCGGCCGGTCTGGAGCCCTTTAATTCCGCTCGGTGTATAGGTCGCTTCTGCCCTCGCCACGAAATTACCTCCACGGCGACCCCAACGCGCGGTGGCCGCCGACAATCTCACCCCTGGTGTCGGAGGCTATTTTTTCACGAACTTGTTGTACGAGTCCATCATGTCCTTCTGTGCCGCCGCCTGCGCGTCCTCGATCGCCATGTTCTGATTGATCACCTTGTTCATCATGTCGGAGAGAACGTACTTCGCGTCGGTGACATCCGCGAGCCACGGCTGCGGCGGCGCCGGCCAGTTGCGGACGCGGCCGACCTGAGCAATGTTTTTCAACTCAGCGAACTTGCTCTTGTCCCAGAAGTCGCCCGTGGCATGGTCCTGATAGACCGGCACGAAGCGGCCCTGCACCGCGTTGGAGATCTTGAGCAGGTTGGGGGGCTGCATGAAGTAATCAAGCGCGGACGTCGTCCTGTCGGCCAGTTTCGCCTTCTTGAAGTAACCGAAGCCGAGCGCCGCGCCCTCGGCGAAGCCGCCTGCCGGACCCTTCGGAGGCGTCGCGAGGCCGGTGTTATTGCCCAGTTCCTTGTCGTTGACCAGGAGCCAGCCCATGATCGTCGCCGGGTTGACCGCCATCAGCCCGCGGCTCTTCTGGTACGTCTCATTGTTCCACGAGGTCACCGTCTGCGCGAATGTCTCGGGCGGGATCAACTTCGCCTTCCACATATTGACGACGGTCTGGATAGCCGCCTTATTCGCGGGGTTCGCGATGTCCGGCACGCCCTTCTCGTCGTTGAGACGGCCACCGTATGCCCACATAATCGTGGCGAGGTTGTTGACATGGTCGCCCTCATGGCCGAGCGCCATCGCGTAGGTGTAGTTCTTCGGCAGTTGCTGAATCTGCGGGCCGAGGTTAATCAACTCGTCGTAGGAGTTGAAGAACCGACCGCCGGTCTTCGCGCCGATGAGGTCCGTCCGCCAATGCGCGGGCCAGACATCAATGGCGTAGGGCGTCGCGATGATCGTCCCATCCGGGGCGGTCAGCGAACTGAGACCGATTGGGAACATGCCGCCGGCCAACCCCTTGAATTTGTTGACGGTCGCGCCCAGGTCGCCCATCTCGCCCTGGGTATACCAGTAGGTCATATTGTTGTTGTCCAGTTCGGGCGGCTGGCCGGCCGCGACCGCCGCCGCTTCTTTCTGGAGAATGATCGGCGAGCCGGGGATGGATTGCCACTGGACGTTGACACCGTTCTGCTTGCCCCAATCAACGAAGGTGTTACCGACCGCTTCATCGGTGACCGTGTTCCAGTTCGCGGAGAACCAGACATTAAATTTGCCCGAGGCGATCGTGAGGTTCGGCGCGGCCGTCCCAGCGGCTGCCGCGGTCGTCGGAGCCGCCGCGCTGCCAGCGGCCGGTGCGCTCGTGGCCGCTGCCGGGGCGGTCGTACCCGCCGGCTTTGGCGTGGCCGTCGCGGCCCCACCGGTCTCTCCCTTGCCACCACCGCAGGCAGCCAACAGCGCGGCCCCCGCCAGCGTTGTCGCGCCGGTCAGGAACTGCCGTCGCGAAAAAGGTACCGTCCGACGTTGCTGGTTCATGGCCTCACCTCTCCCGTCTGCCTCGAAACGGACACATTCATCGTGCAAGTCACTGGCTGCCCTCTGGCAGGGGACATTGATACTGCGACCCTCCGATCAGAGGCGGTATGCCGACAACACGACACGATGAAACTCGGGGTTAAAACTCGATGTGCTGAGTCTAGCACTGGCTCGGAATTTGTCAACCCGAAACCATCTTCCGGCGGGGTACGGAGCCGGTTGCGAAACCCTGAAACGCCAGGCACGCGGAGACGAGCGCAAGCGCGATTTTTCGGTCTCTGCGGTCCCGCAAGCACCCTCCGGGCAGAACTGGCGGTTGACGCTCCTTTGGTGGGCATCGTGACAGTTGGATGTCACGCGTATAGACTACACCGCCATGAACATCGAGAGGACTGAGACCGTGCGTATGCGGCGGCGCCAGCGTCATGAGGCTGGTACACGGGTCGGGAAGAATGGCGTGCGGACAGGGCATCGGTTTGTCCTCGGAGGAGACGAAGCGCACGGGGCATTGCTGCGCGGCGTGGATCTCATGGCTGCCCTGGTGCGTCCGACCCTCGGGCCACTGGCGCGGACGGTTATCATCGCTGGTCAAATGCCGCGTGACACCCCCGAAATTCTCGACAACGCCGCGACGATCATGCGGCGGACAATCCAGATCGGCGATCCGTTCGCGGACATGGGCGCGATGCTCATCCGGCACCTCGCCTGGGCGGTTTTTGAGCGCGTCGGCGATGGGGCGGCGACGGCGGTCACGCTCGCGCATGCGCTGCTTCATGCAGCCGCGACCCCGCTGGCCGCTGGTGCCGATCCACAAGCCCTGCGACGCGGCATCGAGCGCGGGCTGACTGTTGCATTGAAGGAATTGCAAAGTCAGGTTCGCCCGGTCGAATCGGCGTCGTCGTTGGCGCGGTGCATCGCGGGGATCGTGCGCGATCCCGCGTTGGCCGCCACGATCGGCGAACTTGTCGAGTCGGTCGGGCCGGACGGTGCAGTGCTGATCGAGGAGTGGCAGGGCACGACCACGACCGCTCAGTATATTGATGGCCTGCGCTGGATGAGCGGCCTCCTCTCATCCTATTTGCTTGGGATAGGAGAGACGGTGGGTCGCCTGACCGAACCGCGCATTCTCATCACCGATTGCCCGCTCGCGACGGCGGACGATCTTCTTCCCGTCCTCGAAGCGTGCGTCGCGGCAGGGGAGCGGCAACTGCTCGTCATTGCGACAGAGGTCAGCGCGGCAGCGCTTGGCCTCTTGATCGTCAATCGCGATCGGGGCGTGCTCGATGGCGCGCTGGCGGTGCGCGCACCGGGCGCCGGCGATCAGCAGGCGCGCATCCTGGAAGATATTGCCGTCGCCACCGGCGGGCACGCGCTCCTCACGGCGACGGGCGCACGTCTCTCCGATGTCGCGATTGCCGATCTGGGCCGGGCACGCCAGGTCTGGGCGACAGCGGACACTTTCAGCATCCTCGGCGGTCGGGGGGAGAAGGGCGGCATCCGTCGCCGGATCGGCGAGGCGAAGGCGGAATTGCGCGCGCTCACCGCCGACGATGACGACCATGCGCGCAAGCACATTCGGGAGCGGATCGGAAAACTGGCGGGCACGGCGGCGCTCGTTCACGTCGGCGCGCCGACCGAGAGCGAGCGCGTCGAGTCGCGGGTGCGCGTCGAGGCGGCGGTGACGGCGGCGCAAGCGGCGCTGCGGGAGGGGACCGTGGCAGGCGGTGGCGGCGCGCTGCTCGCCTGCGTCCCCGCGCTCGAACGGCTCGCGGATAGCCTACACGGAGAGGAGGCGCTCGGCGTGCGGCTTCTCGCACAGGCGCTCCCGGCGCCGATGGGCATCATCGCGGCGAACGCGGGCATTGACGCGAGCGCGGTCTTCGCGGATTCCTACGTATGTGAGCCAGGCTGGACTTTTGACGTTCTCCGCCGTCAGTGGGTTGACGCCGAAAAGGGCGGCATCCTCGACCCGCTGCCTGTCGTGCTCGCCGCGTTGGAGGGGGGCGTCAGCACTGCCGTCATGACCCTAACGACCGATGTCCTTGTGCGGCACAAGCGACCAGAACTGTCAAAGACTCCGTAGAGACAGTTTCACAACTGTCATGGGAGGAACCTAGTCGAACCGCGAAGGCGCAGAGGATCCAAGGAACGCAGGTAAAGCGAAAAGAAGAAACGCTCCCTCTCCGTGCCCTCTGCGTCGCTATAGGTTTTGGTACCAATTCTTGGCATTGAAGGGAGGCACAGTGCCGGTGGGATGGGAGCGGCTGGCGAGCCATGAAGGCGGCACAGTCGTCGCGCTGGCGGACGCACCGACAGGCGGTGGGGGGGCACTCTTCGCGGCGACTGCGGTGGGCCTTTTCTCCTCCATGGATGGCGGGCGAAGATGGTTGCCCGCGGGCGACACGCCGCTTCCCTTAATTGCGGCGGTCGCGCCATCGGCGCGCTTCGCGGAGAATCGCCTGCTCTTCGCGGGCACGCAGACCGGATGCTACCGCTCGACCGACGCCGGACGTACCTGGCGGCAGACGCTCTCCGGTGGCCGTGTCTTCGCAATCGCGGTTGTGCCCGGTGCGGGCGAGGAAGAGCGCGTCTTTGTCGGCACGCAGCAGGATGGCATCCTCCGCTCCGACGATGGCGGCCGGACATGGACGGGAGCGAACCCCGGCCTACTCGACCTCACCGTGCTGGCGCTCGCTTTCTCGCCCGACGCCGCGCGCGATCTCACCGGCTTCGCGGCCACGACGTCGGGCCTCTACCGCACGCGCAACGGTGGCAAATCGTGGCGGGAGGTCGCATTGCCGCTCGACGAACCGGCGGTGCAATGCCTGGGGTTTTCGCCCGCCTTCGCCCGCGACCGGCTCGTCTTCGCCGGAACGGAAAGCGATGGTTTGTGGCGATCCAACGACGGCGGCGCGAACTGGGATTTCGTGCAAGGGCTGCCCGAGGGCGGCATTGGCACGCTTGCATTCTCGACCCCCTATGCGGAATCCCGCCTGATCGCGGCAGCGACGGACGGCGGCGTGGCGCTCTCACGCGATGGTGGGGAGACGTGGAGACTGACCGGCGAGGCGCTGCCGCCCGTGCTCGATCTCGCCTTCGTGTCGGACGGTGGCAGGGAGACGCTGGTCGCCGGTCTCTACCGAGAGGGGGCAAGGCGCCTCGTCATCACCGAGCGGGAAGAGCAGTGGATTCCTGCCAATACCGGGCTGCGAGCGACCTTCCTTACGAGCCTTGTGGCCTCCCCGGCCTTCGCGCTCGACCAGACACTCTTCGCCTCCGGCCCGGACGCCGGTCTCCGCGTCTCGCGTGATGGCGGCTATACCTGGGCCAGCACCAAGGCCGGTCTCGCTGATGCGGCGGTGTACGGAGTGGCAATTACGCCTGACGTCGGTGGAAGCCATCGTGTCTTCGCCGCTACGGATGCGGGCATCTATCGCAGCCGCGACAATGCAGCGAGTTGGGAAGCGCCGACTCTCGGAAGCGAGTCGCCGACTGGAATCGTCATCGCCGGAATGACTGGCAATAACGGTGGAACGCCCGTATTCGCGGCGACGCTCGACGGGCGCCTGATCGCGTCCGATGATGGGGGCGGGCAATGGCGCTCGCTTCACGCATCGTTCGGTAAGGCAACAGTCGTCTCTCTCGCCTGCTCGCCTGACTACGCGCGCGACCGGACGCTCTACGCTGGCACGACGCGGCCTATACCCACCGACAGCGGGAGCGAGATGATCGTTTGGCGCTCGACCGATGGCGGTGGAAGTTGGACGCGCTGGATGGAAGAACGTGGCGAAGGCGGGATACTGCCATTCGCAGTACCAACACGTCAGGTCTCTTCCGGGCATGGCGATGATGCGCCCTTTGTCGGGCTTGCCGGACGAGTTGTGCAACCCCGCCGCAACGCCTGGCAGACACGGGCGGGAGCGCGCGCTCCGCTCTGGCAGGCCGCCGCGCTCGCCACGGATGGTGACGATCCGGTTTCGATTACCGCTCTGGCCGTCCCGCCCGACTATCACACGAATGGCATGGTCTTCGCCGCTACGAATGCGGGCGTCTACCGATCGCGCGACCGTGGCCGCACCTTCGACCGCTGGAGCGAGGGCCTCACCCCAAGCGAAGTGCTCGCGCTCGCCACGACAATCGCCTCGAATGACGCGACCGCAGATAGTCCCATCCTCGTCTTCGCGCTCGGTGTAGATGGCACCATCTGGCGGCGGGCAGACAACGGGTAACGGTGGCTGCGCCCATCGGCATCTGTCCGGCTCTCCATGCGAATTACCACACCATGGAGGCCCAAAACGAGCGCACTGCCCGTTTAGTTGAAGTGGAGATCAAAAAAACTCTCCCATCTATTTTCAGAGTATCGGGCAACTATTTCTCTCAGGGCTTGATTTATGCCTGGCGGAGTGTTATGCTGTCGTCGTGTTGTTACGTTCAGTATGTCCGTGCATACACAGCAATGCATGGTTATGGCAGCGTATCAGCACTGGAGGGCGGTTGGCATTGGGGGATTAGTGTCGAAATGGAGGGCAATGCGATGTTCGACCTTCTTTGGAACTGACGGGTATTTCGGTCCCTCGGTAAAGGAGTAGGGCGATGAAGTGGGCGGACCGTATCGGGGGCTAGGGCAGACTCCCAGAAAAGACTTTCCACAACATCAACCGAGACAGGCACAAGGTGAATCGAGAAGAGGCTCCCAGATGGGGCCTCTTTTCTTTCTCCGCACGGTTACCATGCGGTTCGTGTATGCGCTCTCCGAGCGTATAATCGTTTCATCGTTCGGGAGATGCCGGGATGACCGCTAGCAGTGAATCTCACTCTTCTGGCCCCCTCTCCATCGCCCATACATCACGGCATAATCATGTGTTGTCCGGTGATGGAGAGGGGGCCAGAGAGGAAGATGCGGCCAAAGTGGCATTTTTGGGCTACGATATAGGGGATGTCGGGTTGTGGGGCAAAGACAAGGTCGCCGAACGAAGGGGCAAAGATGCGAAGAGTCGTTGCGATTGCCGGTACCTGCGCGCTCCTGTTGTCTCTCTATGGCGTTGATCGTGCGGAAGCGGCCGCCACATTCGCATCCCTCGCGTTTCAGCAGCAGTGGCAGCGTGGCGAAGCGATCACGCCGAACTTCTGGGGCCCGCTCGCCACCGCCCGTGACAGCCAGCAGGAACCCTACAAGGACGCGCCAAGCGGTCAGCGTCTCGTACAGTATTTCGACAAAGGGCGCATGGAGTTGACCAACGGCTCCGTTACGAATGGCTTGCTCGCGACGGAGATGATTCAGGGGCAGGTGCAAACGGGCGATACCACGTTCGAGCATCGCCCATCGCCGGCCATCCCGATTGCCGGTGACCCGGACAATCCCGGCCCAACGTACGCCGCTCTGGGCGGCAAAGCGAAGACGCTCCTCGTTGCTTCCCCCGCGCAGGTCGGTACGGCAACGCAAGCGATCGTCTCCGTCGCCGGGGATGTTTCCGTCAGCACGACCAATGCCGCCGCGCCCGCCATCATCGCGGTCTATGACGATGCAACCAGACACAATGTGCCGAAGGCGTTCGCGGAGTACCGCGCCACGGCGGGCCTCCAGACGATTGGCTACGCGCGCTCCGAGCCGTTCTTCACGACAGTGAAGGTCGCCGGAACGCCGCGGCAGGTAATGGCACAGGTGTTTGAACGGCGCGTGCTCACCTATACGGCAACGAACCCCACAGGCTTTCAGGTGGAGATGGGCAACGTTGGGCAGCATTATTCCCAATGGCGATACGGATCATCGAATGCCGCACCGCCTCCTCCGACCAACCCGGTGACGGCGGCCCCGACGCTGAACTGGTCCGGCTATGCAGTTGATACGAAGAACGTTACGGCGGTCCATGCGGCGTGGATCGTCCCGTCGGTCATCGCGCCGCCCGCGACGGGCTACGCCGCCACCTGGGTGGGGATCGGCGGCTCCGCGACCGAGGACCTCATCCAGGCAGGGACGGAGCAGGATATCGAGGACGGCGTGCCGACGTATTATGCATGGGTCGAGGCGCTGCCCGATAGCGCACTTGGCGTCTCCCCGCGCCGCCTTCCGGCGCATCCCGGCGATCTCTTCAGTGTGACGATTACCAATATGGGCGGCAACGAGTGGAGCGCGACGCTCGAAAACCGGACGACGGGCCAGCATCTGTCACTCACGATCACCTATCAATCCTGCGAGTGCTCGGCGGAATGGATCGAGGAGGTGCCGGAAGTTGATGGTGTTGACAACCCGGCGCTGGCAAACTTCGGCGCCGTGACATTCATCGAAGCGACTGCAACGGTCGGTGGGACGGTGCGGACCGTGGCAGACCTCGGCGCGGGGCCACTGGCGCTCAAGCAGCGGGGGAAGATCATTGCGCAGCCGCAAGCGCTACGGGCGGATCGGGAAAGTTTCACCGTCACCTATACGCCCTGAGCCCGTTCTCGTTCCTCAGTGAGCCTCCGCTCTCCGCATTATGCAGCGCCGCTACGAGATACTGGCAGAGGCAACGGTCACGACATGGCTGCCGTGAAAGAAATCAATCGCCCTGGCCGCTCGCCGCGACCCCGGTTGACGCTCGCTGACCCGCCGGGACATTCGACGTAACCTGCCCGACCGAGGGCATCGTTGCCGTCTCCTCGCTCGCCTCGATGCGGTTGCTCTTGCGGAGCGGGATCTCCTGCAAGAACCATGTGCAAGCGAAGGCGATGATCGCGCCGACGACGCTGATCGTGAAGACGACATGCGTGCCGTCCGCGAGCGCCTTCCGCACAACGCTGACGAAAGTCCCATAGAAGGTCTGCGCCCCCGGCCCGGCCGCCACGAAGATACCGCGCAACTGATCCTGCGTCCGTGCGCTCACCAGCACCTGCGGGTTTTTCAGTTGCGTGAGCACCGACGGCGGCACCGCCGTACCGACTTCCGGCGGCAGGTTCGTATTGAAACTGTTGACGAAGTGGCTCGTGAGGAGCGACCCCATCACGGCGGTGCCGAGCGTGCCGCCGATCTGCCGAAAGAACTGCGTCGCGCTCGTGACGACACCGAGCCGCGTGATCGAGAAGGCATTTTGCACGGCAATTGTGAAGACCGGGAAGGTGAGACCCGTGCCAAACCCCGTGACAATCATGTTGCGGATCACCGTACCGTTCGTGGTACCGACGCCCATCCGCGCGAGGAGCGTCATGCCAACGATCATGATCGCCGTACCGACGAGCGCATTCGCCTTATACCGGCCACGCCGCGAGATCAACTGGCCGCTCGTCGTGCTGCCAACGATCAGCGAGAGCATGAATGGGGTGAGAATGGCTCCCGAACTCGCCGCCGAGCGGCCGATCACGCCCTGTACGAAGAGCGGAATGTAGAGCGTCGCCCCGAAGAGCGCGAGGCCGGTCACGAACATCACGATCGCGCCGACAACGAAGATGCGGTTCTTGAAGAGTTCGAGCGGCAGTACCGGTTCGACCGCGCGGGATTCCGCGAGCGCGAAGACGGCGAACATCGCCACCGCGAAGAGTAATAGCCCGATCACCTGCGGTGAACCCCACGAATACTGGCCGCCCGCCCACGTCAGCGCGAGCAGCAGCGGCACAACGGCGAGGATCAACGTCGCGACACCCGCCCAGTCAATCACCCGCTTGATGCCGCTCGGACGGAAGTAAGGGAAGGCGACGACGAGGACGGCGAGCGCGAGGATGCCGAGTGGGATATTGATGTAGAAGACCCAGCGCCACGATGACGTGTCGGTGATCCAGCCGCCGAGCGCGGGGCCGACGACGGAGGAGAGGCCGAAGACGCTGCTCGTAATCCCCTGCCACTTGCCGCGCTTCGCGGGTGGAAAGATGTCGCCGATGATCGCGAAGGCATTCGCCGCCATGATCCCGCCGCCAATGCCCTGCAAGCCACGGAAGAGGATCAATTGCGTCATCGAGTGCGCCGCGCCGCAGAGGATCGAGCCGAAGAGGAAGACGATGATGCCGCTGATGTAAATCCACTTGCGCCCGAAGATGTCCGACAGTTTGCCGAAGATCGGCACCGCCGTCGTTGAGGTCAGCAGATACGCCGTCACGACCCATGAGTAGTGATTGAAGCCGTGCAAATCCGCGATGATCTTCGGCAGCGCGGTGCCGACAATCGTCTGGTCGAGTGAGGAGAGGAGAAGGCCGAGCAGGACGCCCGCGACCGTCCAGATCAGTTGCCGCCGGTCCAATTCGTGAAAACCTCGGACAGTCGTTTGCCCGTTCGAGGGCGCCGTCGTCGCGCTCATCGGTCCTCCTCGTTCGCGGCCATGAGTTGTGCCTGCAAGCCGTCACGTTCCGCTTCCAGACGGTGTTGCCGGTGCTGGTAGTCATCCCGGACGCGTGTCAGGCGATCAATGCGGGATTGCACGATCGCCACCTGCTCGGAAAGGAGCGCATAGGCGGCGGCCACTTGCGCGAGCCGGTGCGCGGGGTCGGGATCATCGTGATATGCCGCGCGGAGCGTGCCGAGCAGTTCCGTCGCTTTGAGCACGGTTTGGAGATCCGCCAGCGAGTAGCCGAGCAGTTCCTTCAGTTCCTTGATCCGCTCGACGCGGCGAATGTCTTCATCGCGATACTTACGATGCCCGCCCTCGGTGCGGTTCGGCGGATCGAGCAGACCGACTTCCTCATAGAAACGGAGCGTGCGCGGCGTCAGCCCGGTCATCCGGGCGACATCATCAATCGAATGCAGCGTTTCCACTGTGGTCGTCATGCAATCCCTTTGCCTCTCGCATCACACCGATCGAGCAACACGCACCCTGCCAAACCTCACGTTTACGTGAACATCATAATTGATCGTGGCATTCCGCGCAGCCGTCAGCCGATCCGACAAGTCACGATCGTATCCATTTTGGCCCTCTTATCGGCGCGTGCGCCAGCGCCGCAGGGCAACGAGCGCCCAAACTCCCTCGACGACGCCGAAGGGCCAGGTGCCGGCAAGGAAGCCGTAGAGCGAAGAGCCGCCACAGGCCAGCGCGAAGATCAGCACCCACCAGGCTGAACGCTGTTCGAGGGCGTAGGCAATGAGCATCGCCGACACGGCCACGGTGCCGAAGAGTGTCAGGTTACTCACAATGCGAGAGAGGTACGCGCCTCGAACGCCTCGGCACATGCGTCGAGGGTCAGGCACTCGCAGCGCGACACTCCTTCGAGCATTCGTTTCATCCCTTCGGCGCGCCTGATGAGGGTATCCATCTGTGTCCATTTCTCCCCGGCGAACGCGCGCCAGCGTGCCGATGCGGGCGTCTCCGCACTGAAACCGTGCAAAAGCGTGGCGATCTCCGCGATCGTGAAGCCCATCTCCTGCGCCGCCGCGATAATCGTCAGTCGTCGCGATATGCTCTCGTCGTAGCGGCGTCGGCCATTCAGCCGCACAGGCACGGGCAGGAGGCCGATGCTTTCATAGTAGCGGATCGCGGAGGGGCGAATCCCGGCGCGCCGTGCGACCTGTGTAATCGTGAGTTCCGGCGATGGCATAGGGATCCCCCTTGACTTCGAGCGTACTTGAAGTTCTATCGTACTGTCCGGTGGATGCACACGCGTCCGAATAGCCAGAACAGAAAGGGCACAGAGATGATTCCGCACCGCGAAACGAACCAGACAGTGACGGAGATACCGATCGCCTGCACGCTCACCGCCGAGGAACGGGCGGCGTGGAGCGGTGGCATCGGGCAGACCGTCTTCCAAGGCTATGACGAGCTGCGCGAGTTGCCGGACGGATACGCGCTCCGTTTCCCCGGCGATGCGCGCTGGGCCCAAACCTTGCTCGACTTTATCGTTCACGAGCGTGGCTGCTGCGCCTTCTTCGCGTTCCGGTTGGTTTTCGAGCCGAACCAGGGAGCAATCTGGCTGCACCTCTCCGGCGGCGAGGATGTCAAAGCATTCGTCAAGGAGATGATTGATCGCAACTGACGACCGCTTCTCCTTTTTCCCTCATGATTGTTTGCGGCCGCTGACCGTGAAGCAGGTCATCGCGGCGAAGAAGCGGCCCGCGCTCGCCGCTGCCGCGAGCGCGTCCAGCCACTCCGCGGCCTCGTGATTGGTAATCACCTCGGCGGCCCGCGCCTGTTGGACGCGGGTGCCCAGCGCAACGGTGAGATCGGCCAATCCGTAGTCCGTAAAGAGAAGTGTGTCGGCAGCGACCGCGACATCGGCGAGGCCCGCCACCTGGAACTGCGCGTAGAGTTGGCGGCCCATCCAGGCGTTGCGGTGGCTATCGCAAACGAAATTGAGGATCGTCCGTGTCACCGCCGTTTGCGGCGCATCGAAAATCAGCGTTTCCCAATCGGGGTCTCCAACGACGATCCGCCCGCCCGGTTTGGTGACGCGGATCAGTTCGTTGAGCGCATCGGCGGGCCGGTCGAGATGCTGGAAGACACGGTCGGCGCGGCAGCCATCGAAGGAGCCATCCGCGTATTCCATCCCGTAGATGTCGCCAACCCGGAACGCTACCGGCAGCGACGATCCGGCGACGCGCTGCTGCGCCTCAGCAATCAACTGCTCACTGTTGTCCACTCCGACGACGCGCCCGCCCACGCCGACCCGCTCCGCGAGCGCAATTGCATCCCCACCCAGCCCGCAGCCGACATCGAGCAGGTGATGCCCTGGCTCGACCGCGAGCAAGCCGAAGGAGCGCTCCTTCCACGCTCGCACCGTCTCCATCGCATTGAAGGCATCGAGATAATTCCGGTACCAGTGGGGATCGGCCATCCGGTCCACATGATCCCACACCGATCGCACCCGCTCGCTCATCGCTCACTCCCGAAAGAAAGATGAACCACCAAGACACCAAGAACACCAAGGGAACACGAAGGAAGGGGGCAAACTACGTTATGCGATTGCTGCCGTCTTTCCCTCTTTCTTTGCGTCCTTAGTGTTCTTGGTGTCTTGGTGGTTCAATCCCATCCCCTACCGGAACTGCGGCATGACTTCGTTGACGAAGGTTGCCAATGCGGCCCAGTCCACGGGCGGGCGGATAGCGACGTTGATCTCTTCGACACCCATCGCCTCGTACTGCTTCAGGCGCGCAGTCACCTGCGCCGGGCTGCCGATCAGTTGCCCGGCCGGGTCCTGATGTGGGACCTTGCGGCGCATCTCCGCCTCTGTCGCTTCCATCACCTTCGGGTCGTCCGAGGCGGCCATGAAGAAGCCGAGTTGCGTCGCGACCCTGATCCGCGCGGGATCACGCCCCTCGACGTCGCACCAGTGATGCAGCACCTCCACTTTGTGCGTGAGATCTTCCGGCGAGACGTAGGCGATGTTCCAGCCATCAGCGTACTTCGCGGCCATGCGCGCCGTTCGTTTCTCGCCGCGCCCGCCGATCCAGAGCGGCAAGTTGCCGACCGGGCGCGGGTTCATGTAGGCATTCGTGAAATCGAAGAACCGGCCGTGGTGGTCCGTCACCTCGTTATCTATGAAACTGCGCATCACCTGCATGCCCTCATCGAGCATGTCCATGCGCTCCTTGATCGGCGGGAAGGGGTAGTTGAAGGCACGGAACTCCGGCTCGTGCCAGCCCGCGCCCAACCCCGGCTCGAACCGCCCGTTGGAGAGGTGGTTGAGGGTCATGAATGACTTGGCGAGGAGGCCGAGATTGCGGTACGGCACGGCAAAGACCATGCAGCCGCAACGGAGGTTCTTGGTATCGGCGGCGAGGGCGGCGAGGCAGGCAATCGCCTCGTAGTGCGGATCGGCATCGTTCGTCGCGCAGTACAGGTGATCCCAGACGGAGAGCCAGCCGAAGCCATTGGTGTCGGCGTACTTCCAGAGGCGGCGCAATTCCTCCATCGAGATATTCTGCTGCCCGACATGGATACCCCAGGAGATGCTCATCGCTGGTCCACCCCTTCTCTTGCACTTGCACTTCACTGCGGACGGTTCGATAACGAGCATCATTGTATACGCCGTACTCAGATTCTCGCGATGTCGAGCGAATAATCTACAACTTGTCCGATGCGATAGACTGCTTTATCGCTTGCATCGCCTTTCCAATCGGAAGCCCCGCAAATGGAAAATATAACTTGACCGGCAACGAGTGGAACACTTCTTCAACTATTGCCCGATATTCCTTGCCTCCGAGGCCGATGATCATCTCAAACCGATCCAATTTCTGATCCTTGATCTGTTTGCGAAGCATCGAGCCTTCTATAGGATCTGTTACCTTCCTCTTGAACGTCACGTTGTATGGGCCGGGGATCGGAAAGTCCGGCGCGATGAAACCGTATTTTGCACTCAGGATGACCCAGCGATCCGCAAAGTGCTCCGCGTATTCGCGGTTGACCTTGAATGGCGACCCGTTGTAGGCCTCACAAGCTGGAACGGAGCCGCGATCCGGATCACTGTCCCAGACCTTTCCCAAGCCACATGGGACGATAACCAACTTACCTTTCATGAACACCCCTCCTCATGGCGATGACGTGACGGAAGTATACCCCGCCACGCGATTGCGACGGGGTAAATCGCTCATACTCTTTCAGGTAGGTTGTGACCTGTCCCGTTGTAGGGGCGGTTCGTGAACCGCCCCCCACCCGTATCGGTTTCCTCTCAAAGGGAAAAGATCAGGGTATTCTGGGCGAGGGCGATTCACGAATCACCCCTATGAATCGGAATGGCGTCACATCACAGGTGTGCCGGGCTACTCCCAGGTCAGGGAGGCGGCGGACTGGTACTCGGTGACGCGGGTCTCGAAGAAATTCTTTTCCTTGCCGAGGTCCATCGTCTCGCTCATCCACGGGAAGGGATTGGGCGAGCCGTATTGCGCGGCCAGACCGATCCGTTCCAGGCGGCGATCCGCGATGTGCTGGACATACTGGCGGAAGAGGTCGCCATTGAGGCCGAGGATGCCGTTCGGCAGACAATCCTCCGCGTAGGCGATCTCCAGTTCCACCGCCTGCCCAATGATGCCGGTGATGTGCGCCTGGAATGCCGGGGTCCACAACTCCGGGTTCTCCTCCTTGATGCCGTTGATGAGGTCAATGCCGAAGTTGAGGTGCGTCGTCTCGTCGCGCAGGATGTACTGGAACTGCTCGCCGATCCCCGTCATCCGGTTGCGGCGGTGGAAGGAGAGGATCATCACGAAGCCGGTGTAGAAGAAGATGCCCTCCATGATCAGGTAGTAGCCGATCAGGTTTTCCAGCAGTTTCCGCGCGCCCGCGAAGGTCTCGGTCGAAAAATCGGGGTCGAGGATAGCCGCCGTTAAATCCATCTCGAAGGCATCTTTGTGGGCGATGGCGGGCACCTCGTGATACATGTTGAAGACTTCGCGCTCGTCCAAGCCGAGGCTTTCGACGATGTAAAGGAAGGTGTGCGTATGCACCGCCTCCTCGAATGCCTGCCGCAAGAGATACTGGCGGCATTCCGGGTTCGTGATGTGCTTGAAGAGCGCGAGGACGAGGTTGTTCCCGACCAAACTTTCCGCCGTTGAGAAGAAGCCGAGGTTGCGCATGATGACGAGCCGCTCGTCCGGCGTCAGATCGCGCGAGCGCCACGTCTCGATATCCTTGCCCATCGCGACCTCAGTCGGCATCCACTGGTTCGCGCAGCCGTTCGTGTAGTGCTCCCACGCCCAGTGATATTTGAGCGGCATCAGTTGGTTCACATCTACCTGCGAGCAATTGATGAGACGCTTATCCCGCGCATCAACACGGGCGGGCATCATCTCGGTCGTCGTCTCATCGAAGGTGAGGATCATCGCACGCTCCTTTCAGTCGCGTGAGGACTGAGCCAGGACACTGGGCACCCACAAGGGACGCCCCTACCATTCATTGCTCATTGCTCATTGCTCCACTACTGGCATGCCTCGCAGTCTTCGCCGAGGTTGCAGGCGGTGGCGTCGTCCACTTCGGTAGCGGGGCGGGCGACCTGGATGTTGCTGGACGCACTCTGGTTCTTCATCCAGCGGGGTTGGAGGGCGCGGCGGTTGATGTCGAGTGTGGATTTCTCTACCTGCGTGGCGGCGAGGGTGCGGAGGTAGTACGTCGTCTTGAGGCCCTTGTTCCAGGCGTCGAAGTACATCTCTGAGAGTTTCTTACCGCTTGGCTGGACCATGTAGAGGTTGAGGGACTGGCCCATGTCAATCCACTTCTGGCGGCGGCTGGCGGCTTCGATCAGCCATGACGGATCCACCTCGAAGGCGGTCACATACCGTTGCTTGATCTCCTCCGGGATGCGTTCGATCTCGAGGAGCGAGCCGTCGTAATATTTCAGGTCATCCAGCATCGCGTCGTCCCAGAGATCGAGGCGTTTCAGGTCCGCGACGAGCGCGGTATTGATCTGCGTGAAGTCGCCGGACATGTTGCTCTTGACGAAGAGGTTCTTGTAGGCAGGCTCGATGGATTGCGATGTGCCGACAATGTTGGAAATCGTCGCGGTCGGCGCGATCGCCATCACATTGCTGTTGCGCATGCCGTACTCCCAGACGGCGTTGCGTACCTTCTCCCACGGCATTGTCGTCGTGCGATCCATCTCCACCGGTAGCCCGCGCGATGCTTCCAGGAGGCTAATGCTGTCAATCGGCAGGATGCAGCGGTCCCACTTCGACCCGGCATAGGAGGGGTACGCACCGCGCTCGTGAGCCAGTTCGGTGGAGGCGAGGATGGCGAAATAGGAGATTGCCTCCATGCTCCGGTCCGCGAATTCCACTGCATCCTCGCTCGCGTACGAGAAGCCGAGGGCGTAGAGCGCGTCCTGGAAGCCCATGATGCCGAGACCGACCGGGCGATGCCGGAGATTGGCGGCGTGCGCCTCATCGGTGGGGTAGTACGTGAGATCAATGACATTGTCGAGCATCCGCACGGCGGTCCGCACGGTCGCTTTGAGGCGCGGGAGGTCCAATTTGCCGTCCGTCAGGTGTGCGGGCAGATTGATCGAGCCGAGGTTGCAGACGGCCGTCTCATCGGCGGCGGTATTGAGGAGGATTTCCGTGCAGAGGTTGGAACTATGCACGACACCCGCATGATCCTGCGACGAGCGGACGTTGGACGGGTCCTTGAAGGTGATCCATGGGTGGCCTGTCTCGAAGAGCATCGTCAGCATCCGCCGCCAGAGGTCCACGGCGGGGAGGGTGCGCGTGAGGGTGATCTGCCCCTCCCGCGCCATCGCCTCGTACGCGGTGTACCGCTCCACGAAGGCGCGACCGTAGAGGTCGTGGAGGTCGGGTGCATCGTTCGGGCTGAACAGCGTCCAGTTGCCGCCTTCCGCGACGCGCTGCATGAAGAGGTCGGGGATCCAGAGCGCGGTATTCATGTCGTGTGTGCGGCGGCGGTCGTCGCCGGTGTTGCGTCGCAGTTCGAGAAATTCCTCGATGTCGAGATGCCACGGCTCCAGATAGGCGCAGACCGCGCCCTTCCGCTTCCCGCCCTGATTGACGGCAATCGCGGTGTCGTTCGCCACTTTCAGGAAGGGGATGATGCCCTGGCTGTTGCCGTTCGTCCCCTTGATGTGCGCGCCGAGGGCACGGACATTCGTCCAGTCGTTGCCGAGGCCGCCGCTCCACTTCGAGAGTAGCGCATTGTCCCGCACGCACTTGAAGATCGCGCCGAGATCGTCCGGCACCGTCGTCAGGAAGCAGGAGGAGAGTTGCGGGTGGCGCGTACCGGCGTTGAAGAGCGTCGGCGATGAGGGCGTGAAGGAAAATTGCGAGATCAGGTCGTAGAAGGCGATGGCACGCCCCTCGCGGTCTTCTTCATGGAGCGCGAGGCCCATCGCGACGCGCATCCAGAAGAGTTGCGGCGGCTCGTAGCGGCGGCCGTTCGTCTGCAAGAGGTAGCGGTCGTAGAGCGTCTGGAGGCCGAGATAGTTGAAAGCGAGATCGCGCTCCGGCCGGAGGGCGGCGGCGATCCGGTCGAGATCGAAGGTCGCCAGCGCGGGATCGAGCATCTCCGCCGCGATGCCGGTGGCGATGTAGCGCGCGACATAGGCGCGATATGCCTCAGTTGCCTGCGACAGCAATGTCTCCGCACCGAATGTCTCCGCGTAGAGTGTCGTGAGTAGCAGGCGCGCGGCGACATACGTGTATGCTGGCTCGCGCTCGAAGCGGGCGCGTGCGGCGAGGATCAGCGCCTGGGCGATCTCCTGCTCGGTAATACCGTTGTAGACGCTGCCGATTGCCTCAGCGAAAACCGGCGCGGCGAGATCGTCCCCAAGGCCCGCGCACGCCTCCTCGATCCGCTGCCGGAGCGTATCATGGTCCAGTTCAGCCTCGCTGCCATCCGCTCGCTTGTAGTGGACGACGCGCGCGCGCCGCTCCTCCGCCCGTGCCTCGCGGTAGAGGATATACCGCCGCGCGACGCCGTGGTCCCCCGCCCGCATCAGGGATTTCTCGACCTCGTCCTGAATCTGCTCGACGCGCATATCGTCCTGCGTGTGGCACCAGGCCACAACCTCCATCGCGAGGCCCGCGATCTTCGCCGCTGTCTCAGGCGCGAGGGGAATGTCGGCGGAAAGGTCGAGTTCAGCGCGGAATGCCTTTTCAATGGCGAGCCGGATGCGCTCGCCGTCGAAGGCGGCGGTCGAGCCGTCCCGCTTGTGGACGGCGGGGAGCGCGCGAAAACCGTTGGTCTGCGCGGAGAGGGACGCAAGCGACATGGCAACAACCTCCCAAAGCGGCGCGCAAGGGGCGCGTCACCCAAATCCATGACTGTGCGAATTTCGGTGGTGAAGGCGGTTCGCTCCGGACGTGTACCCGGAGCGGGAACCGACGTCTCGTTACTGCATTAGCACTCGCTATAGCCGCAGGCGTGGCACTTCTTGCACCCTTCTTCGAGGACGAAGGCGGCGGAACCGCACTGCGGGCAGAGATTGCCGGAAGGCTGCGGCGCTTTCTCCGTAACGGCGACCGTTGCGGAACCGGCCGAATCCGCCGCGGCATGGCCGTTCGTCACCGGCTCGCCGAAGTGCATGGCGATTGCCTTGCCGATGGCGTCCGGCAGCGAGCGGACTTGCGCCGGGCCGAAGCCGACCGACCGCGAGCCGCCGATGCCGCGCAACTGGCTCGCAACCGCCTTCGCCCGCTCCTCCTGCGAGAGATTCGAGGGGAGGCGCAGGGTAAGGGAGATCAGTCGCCCAATCCCTTCCGCCATCGCCGCAATGTCTGTCCCGGCGCGGCCAATCGTGACAAAGACCTCCAACGGGCCGTCGTCATCCGAGTTGATCGTGATGTTGACCTTGCCTTCCGGCGCAACCATCGCACGGGTGTACCCCTGGACGATTTCCGGGCGCGGCTTGATCGTTGCGACGGTCGCGGGGGCCGGGGCGGCGGAGCCAGACTCAGCGGGCACAGTCGCGGGGGCAGCGTTGGGCTTCTGCTCCTTCACACCGATATTCAGCACTTGCTCGCTCTTGCAGCCGTCCCGGAAGACGGTGATGCCCTTGCAGCCGGTGTCGTAGGCGCTCATGTACGCCTCGGCGATGTCGGCGCGCGTCGCCTCGTTCGGCAGGTTGACGGTCTTGGAAATCGAGTTGTCCACATGCGTCTGCCACGCGGCCTGCTGGCGGACGTGCCATTCCGGTGAAATCTCCTGTGCGGTGACATAGACGCGCTGGATTTCTTCCGGCACGCCCGGTGCGCCTTTGACGCTGCCGGTGATGATGAGGTGCTGCTCCAATTCCTCGCTCCACAGGCCGCGCCGCTCCATCTCCGCCTTGAAGATCGGATTGACGAAGTTGAGGATGCGGTACTCCTTGCCCTGCTTGACGCGGTGCTGGAAGGCGAGGGCGAAGATCGGTTCGATGCCGCTGGAGCAGTCCGCGAGGATGCTGATCGAGCCCGTCGGCGCGACCGTCGTCACCGTACCGTTGCGGACGGGAGCGTCGGTCGCGTAGATGCTCTCGGGAAAGTTCGGGAAAGGGCCGCGTTCTTTGGCGAGGTCGCGGGACGCGTCCCAGCCCCACTCGTCAATCTTCGCCATGATCTCCTCGCCCAATGTGAGCGCCTCATCGGAGTCGTACGGGATGCCAAGGAGGAAGAGGAGGTCTGCCCAGCCCATCACGCCGAGGCCGATCCGCCGGTTCGCGCGCACCTTCTCCTGAATCTGCGGCAGCGGCAGTGGGTTCACGTCAATCACGTCGTCGAGGAACCGCACCGTCAGCCGCGTGACGCGCTCCAACTCCTCCCAATCGAGGAAGACAGTCTCACCGATCCGCTTCGTCGTCGCCGCGAGATTGATCGAGCCGAGGTTGCATGCATCATAGGGTCCGAGCCATTGTTCGCCACACGGATTAGTTGCTTCAAGCAATTCAATTGCGGGAGTTGGATTGCTCCTGCTGTTGTTCGCGCGGTCAATGAAGACGAAGCCGGGGTCGCCGGAGCGCCACGCGGCGTCCACGATCTGGTCCCAGATTTCCCGCGCACGCTTCCGCCCGACGACCTCGCCGGAGTGTGGCTCGATCAGGTCGTAGTCGGTGTCGTCCTTGACGGCCTGCATGAAAGCGTCGGTGGCAGCGACGGAGATGTTGAAGTTCGTCACGCCGCCATCGAGTTTGCAGGTGATGAATTTCTCGACGTCCGGGTGATCCACGCGTAGGATGCCCATGTTCGCACCGCGCCTTGTGCCGCCCTGCTTCACTTGCTCGGTCGCCGCGTCGAAGATGCGCATGAAGGAGACGGGGCCGCTCGCGACGCCCTGGCTCGTGCCGACCGTACTCCCCTCCGGCCGCAGGCGGGAGAAGGAGAACCCGGTGCCGCCGCCGGACTTATGAATAATTGCCGCATATTTCACCGCGTCAAAGATGCCCTCGATCGTGTCTTCCACAGGGAGGACGAAGCAGGCGGAGAGTTGCAGGCCGTTATCCTTGCCCGCGTTCATCAGGGTCGGGGAGTTGGCGAGGAACTTGCCGGTGACGAGCACTTCGTAGAACTGGCAGGCGGTCTCATAGATGTCGCCGCCGTAGTTCGCCTCCGCCTGCGCAACCGCCGTGGCGACGCGCCAGCAGAGACCGTCCTCATCTTCGAGGTATTGGCCGTCCTTCTTCCAGAGATACCGCTCGCGCAACACGCGCACGGCAGGCTCGGACCATCTGCCCTTCAGGGCGGGTCGTTGCATCGTCGCTGCGTGCTTGCCGTTCCCATTTGTCCCGTGCCCGTTGCCTGTCTTTCCAGTCATTTCTGTCACCTTTAGCCGTTTCGTGGGTACCGACGCCATCTCCCGTGACTCCCTTCGTCCTAACCGACTCGCAGGTATGATGCCCCCGACCTGCCCGAATGACCGGATGCCGAAAATTAGAACAACCCTTTCACCCATCGTTTCCCATTCCGTTCCACGGAGGAGAGGGGATATATCGGGGTGTCTGCAATTCGGCACCACAAGATGTAGGGGTATCGTAGCGAAACTCTCGCCGCTTGTCAAGGGCGGCAAACATATACGTACAATCTGTACGTGCCAAGGAGGCACAAGGAAACAGAACGGTGGGAATACCGATGAAAAGCGTCGGACGATGCGTCAGATGGCGAGGGCGCATGGCGATGGGGCGAAAGACAGGCACTTGTGCGGCAACATAATCGCCCCCTCCCTCTTGGGGAAGGGGCGCGGGATTCGGATAGACAAAGAGCGCCGGATGAGACCTTGTGCTCCCCTCTCCATCGCCATACGAATCGCATAGGTTCCGCGATCTCCGGGCGATGGAGAGGGGTCAGGGGTGAGGAAAGATCAGTCCCCGGTCAATGCAACCTGGCCGGGCCCCTCCTCTTCATGCCGTCGCTTGAGGAATGCGAAAAGCACGCCACAGAGGACGACAATGAGCGCGAGGATACGGAAGAACCACTGAACGTTGAAGTTACTCGTATTCAGTGTCGGGGTCAGGAATTGATCTGCCAACACGAGCGCGATCACGGAAAGGCCGATGAGCGACCAGAAGATCGTGGGAGAATAGCCGCGCTGGTTGGTCTCCTGCAGTTGCATCGAATTATCCTTCGTCTCGCGCAGCAGCAGCATGCCGACGACGAAGGTAATCGCTGCCACCGAGACCGGGAAGAGCAGCCCCATGAAGGACGCGTAATCCTCCAGGCTCTTATGCTTGAATGCCGCGGCCACGCCGGCGGTGGCGATCAGCGGGAGGAAACCGCCGAAGTAGCCGTTGCCGATGTGGTAGGGCAGCGAGACCGAGGTGTAGCGTACCTTCGACGGGAAGGCCTCCACGAGGAATGCCGCGATCGGCCCATAGACCATCGTCACGAAGATGACGAGCAGCCAGACGCAGAGAACGAGCACGACGGGTTGATAGTTGTTCTTCAGCGGGGTGAACTGCTGCATCAGCACGAAGATCGGGATCGTGAAGAGCGCACCCACGAGGCACCCGGCCATGATGATCGGCTTGCGGCCGATGCGATCCGAGAGCCTACCGAAAACAATGAAGAACGGCGTGCCGAGGGCGAGCGCGATGGCGATGATCCAGTTCGAGTCAACGAACTTGACGTTCGCGGTCTTCGCGCCCTGCAACCAACTGAGGGCATAGAATTGCCCGGTGTACCAGACGACGGCCTGCCCCGCGGTCGCGCCCCAGAGCACCATCAGGATCGTTTGCCACTTCGCCTTGCTGCCGAGACTGTCCGCGATCGGCGCCTTGGATGATTTGCCCTCCTCCTTCAGTTGGGTGAAGAGCGGCGACTCCTTGAGGCGCAGACGGATGATCAGCGAGATGACGACGAGGATGGACGACAGGAGGAACGGAATCCGCCAGCCATACGACTTCCAGTTGGCGTCCGACATATTCTCGCTGATGATGAGAATGACGATCAGCGAGATGAAGAGACCGAGGGTCGCGGTTGTCTGGATGAAACTGGTGTAGTAGCCACGTTTGTTGTTCCGGACATGCTCCGCGACGTACACGGCTGCACCGCCGTACTCCCCACCGAGCGCGAGCCCCTGGATGATCCGGATCGCCACCAGGAGGGTTGGTGCGGCGATACCGATCTTGTTGTAATCCGGCAATAAGCCGATCAGGAACGTCGCGCCGCCCATCACGAGCAGGGTAAAGAGGAAGGCATATTTGCGGCCGATCAGGTCACCGATCCGGCCGAAGACGAGGGCGCCGAAGGGGCGGGCAGCGAACCCCGCGCCGAAGGCCGCGAACGTTGACAAGAGCGCGGCCGTCGAGCTTATTGTCGGGAAGAAATGCGGGGCAATAATCGCCGCGAGGCTGCCGAAGATGTAGAAGTCGTACCATTCGATCATCGTGCCAACGGATGAGGCGCCGATAATCCCGAAGATCTTACGCTCACTGAGGACGTCGCCGCCCCCCGCGTGCTCTGCCGTTACTTCCATGAATTGCCTCCGTAGTGGAAACCCTTCACCCTGAATGCATACCGGGAAACTCCGCGACGTCACACACGGTGTTTTCATGGCGGACGCAGCGGGGATGGTACCGGGAGTCTCGCCCATCCGGGCAGTCTCGCTGGTACGAGAAAGCCGCACCCCTTCTGGCTGCCCCCCTTTCTGCCTCCCGGTATAGGCAACGATGCCACCTATGCCAAGACACAGGCCGCGGCGTTGCGCCTGTGTGGATACCTGTTGCTCTGGATTGAAGTATAGCACACCAGTGCAAGAGCGAACGTACAACTATACATAATGCGAATCGAACCGATGATGGCACTTGCCACCCTCGCCGGTTTATGTAGTACGCTGCTCGCTGCATCGTGGACCACTCGTTACGAAATGGAGGTCCGTATGGTTGAGCAATCCCCCGCCTCGTACGTCTCTTCGCGCCGGATCGGCGACGCGACGGTGACAGTTATCAACGATGGCTCGATCCCGATTCCGGTCGGCTCCGTCTTCCCGCCACCGGAAGCGGAGTGGATTCGCGCGCACGGTGAGGCGGATGCCGAGGATCGGCTGGTCAGCGGCCAGATGGTCATCCACATTCAGACGGGCGCCGCGTCCATCCTCATTGACCCCGCGTATGACGATCCCGGATCGGCATGGAACGATCATTTTGCCGCCAAGTGGCCCGGCCTGACCCGGACACCGGGGATGGCGGCAGGATTGGCGAGCATCGGTGTCCAGCCGGAGGAGATCACGCACGTCCTTATTACGCACGCGCACGACGACCACTTCGCTGGTGTCGTCGCCGAGCATGACGGGCGCAACGATGTGCGCTTCCCGAATGCGCGCCATCTGATCGGGCGGGCCGATTGGGAGGGCAATCCCCGGCGCGCCAAGCCGGAGTATGATCTGGCGGCGCGGCTTGGCGCGGTCGCACAACGCGGCCTGCTCGACCTCGTTGACGGCGATCAGGAAGTAGCGCCCGGCGTGACGATGCTCCACGCGCCGGGCGAGACGCCGGGTCATTCCATTATCCGGCTCGATTCCCGTGGCGCGCTTTTCTACGTGCTCGGCGATCTCTTTCATCATCCCTCGGAGATCACCGTTCTTGATTGGGCCTCGCCGTGGGTGAATCTCCCCGCGATGCGCGCCTCGCGTGATCGCCTGCTTGCGGAAGCGGTACCGGGCAACGCGACGATCGTCTTCACGCACGAGCGTTTCCCGGCGTGGGGGCGCATTGTCGCGGGAGAGAACGCCTATCGCTGGGAGCGCACATAATTTGGTAGCGCCAGGCTTTCCCGCCGGTGATCCGGGACGCAGGCTGAAGCCTATGCCATGACCGGTAATCACAGAGCGGCGGCGAGCGGCGGAATCAGTTGCTTCTTGCGCGAGACGACGCCGGGCAGGTGCGCGTAGCCGCCCGATGCCTGCACGCCGAAGGCCCGCTCGACGATTGGGCGGCTCTCCGGGTCGAACAGGAGGTCGGTCGCCTCGCCGATGATGTCCGTCATCATCAGGACGGAGACATCCAGCCCCTGCCGCGCTTTCGCCGCCGCCAGTTCGGTGCGCAGTTCGTCGTATCGCCCGCGCACGGCATCCAGCGACATGACGTCCACTTGCGCGACGCCGACCGACTTGCCGCCGAACTCATAGGGCTTGTAGTCGTTGCTGACCAGTTCTTCCGCCGTCCGCGCCGAGATGTCGGAGCGCGCCGCGAACATCTCCTTCGCCAGCGCCTCGGCATCAATGCCCGTCCGTTCGACGAGTGCGGCGAACGCGCGACGGTCCCGCGCTGTCGTCGTCGGAGAGCGGAGCAGGAGTGTGTCGGAGATGATCGCGCTGAGAAGCAGCCCCGCCGTCGTCTCATCCAGCGCGACCCCTTCGGGGCGCGGCAAATGGAACCAACGCTTCGGATCGAGGTACATCTCCGCGATCAGGGTCGCCGTCGCGCCGACGGGATCGGCGAGATAGAAGATCGGCGCGCCAGTCGTGACATCGCCGATATTGTGATGATCCACGATCTCGACGACCTCCGCCGCCTCCAGCCCCTCGACAGACTGGGCACGCTGGCTATGATCCACCAGAATGATGCGGCGGCGCTGGCGGCGCAGGAAGTCCGTGCGCGTAGCGAGGCCGACGACCCGGTCGTCATCGTCCACGACGACCAGGCTGCGCCCCTTCGCTTCGATCAGCACGCGTTGCGCCTCCTCGATCAGCACATCCGCGCTGACCGTCGCGACATCGGCGCGCATCAGATCGCGCACCGTCGCGGGACGGTCGTGCCGCTCCCCCTGTTGCAGTTCGCTCAGATAGCGGTCGGCGATTTCGTCCACCGTAACGACGCCGCGCAACCGATCATCGGGTCCGATCACGGGCACCGTGCGGATCTGGTGTTCCCGCATCAGCGCCGCGACATCATGGATCGTCGCGGCGTCCGTAACGGAGCGGATATTGACGGTCATCACGTCCCGGACGCGGGGAAGCACATCATTGAGGGCGAGGGGCGCCAGTTCACCGAAGCGGGCGAGGACGGCGCGTGTTTCCGGGTTCAGTGGCCCGAGTATCGCCGGAATACAGAGTGTGTCGCTATCCACTTGCGATTGCTTGAGTGCGGCGTAGGTGATCGCGGCAATCGTGCAATCGGTGTCCGGGTTCCGGTGCCCGACAACCCAGATCGCGCTCGTGCCCTGCGGGCTGGCTGATGCTGACAGGTTGATAACCCCCCATTGAAACGGCCACATGAACGGATGGGAGTATAGCGTACTCCGCATCGTCCATCGCCCCACGCAGTCCTCACTCCTCATTACTCAGTCTCAAAAGAAAACCCGACCGCTTGTGGTCGGGCTTTGTGCCGCACGATGGTGTGCGGCTCGTCTATAGGGAAACCGTTGCGCGTCCGGCGGGCGCCCGGCAGACCTTCGTGTCTGCTTCGCCCGGCCAGTGCTACGGATAGACGCGATGGCGGCGGCTGACCGGTACCCGGATGGGCTGCGAAGGTCGGACGACAACGGGGATCGGCGTCGTCTTGCCGAGGAGAGCGTCACGGCGCTTGGCAGCGGCATGGAGCAGTTGTGTATATTTCTCCACGACCAGCGATTGTACCGAAACCGTCTTGTCCATGATATATGCCTCCGTCCCGTGATCGCCGCGACGTTGTACGCCGCTTCACCGTGAATAACGTGCGCTACGCACGATTTGTTCCTACGCATAGCATGACAGGTTTTCCAGACCGTTCCTACGTCCATCCGACCAGTACCGCAGGTGGTGAAATGGGCAGGTGGCACATCCTCCATCTGGCGGGTATCGTGCGGTTCTGCTTAATACTACGCACGAATACTGAAACGGAGATGAGGGATGGGTGAAACGTCGCTGACTTCTTTCCCTACGCCTTACCGACTGGCGACTGGCGACTGCCCGGCATACAATAAGGAACACGGGCGCGGCGACCACCGTCACACTGATGGGGCCGCGCCGTTCAAATTTGGTGGCGCTGGCACCGTCGGTGCAGAGGAGGAAGCAAGGCGGGTACGTGAACAGCGCCGAGCCGCTCGATCAGTGAGATACGCATGGGAACGGAGAGAATGGACAACGGAACATGCCGCGCGCCGGGAATGGATGCACCGCATATGGTTGCGCTCCCGGCGGTCGTGGAGACGAACGCCGAGGGGCGGGATGGCGTACTTATCGTCCTGAGTGATCTGCATATCGGCGGTGATCCCGGCCAGGAAGATTTCTTCTGCCACGCGGAATTGATCGCGCTGCTGGACGATCTCGACCGCGAGTCGGAGCCGGTGACAATCCTTATCAACGGCGATTTCTTCGAGTTTCTGCAAGTGACAGTGCCGCCGGGCGGGAACCGCGCGCGGGCGGTTGTCGAGCACGCGGATCATGCAACCCTCTTCGCGCGGCTGCGAGAATGGAACGCCCGGCCCGGCCACCGTACGGTCTACACCGTCGGCAACCATGACAGCGAGACGGCCTGGAATGCCGCGATCGGCGCCTATCTGATCGAGCAGGGCATCGTCCACGATGTCGCGCTCGGATACGAGCACTGCTTCACGTCGGGCGGCGGCGAACTGACCGTCTACGCGGAGCATGGCAACGAAGAGGACAGTCAGAACGCGATTGTGGACTACGGCCACCCGCTGATCGTCCCAGTCGGCACGCATGTCGTCACACAACTCGTCAACCGCATCGAACCGCCCGGCCGTTTCGCCGGGCCGGACGATGCGACAACGCTCTCGGATATTGACAACATCTACCCACTGGAGATGGTACCGTGGTGGCTCTTCTCCAACTATTTCTATCGGCAGGCGCGGCGCTTCACGCGGTATGTCCTCCTGCCCGCTATCGTCATTCTCTTTGTACTGCGTTACCTGAACCACGCGATCATCCGCCTCTCGCAGGGGCGGCTGCCGGAGTTCTCCGCCGGACGGTTGAGCCAGGTTTTTGGCTTCCTGATCCTCGATGTCGTCGTCGTGCTCGGCCTCGTCCTACTCATGCTGCGGCATGATTTCATGCGCTGGCGGCGGCGTTCCGGCCTACTTGAACCGTTGCAGATCGTCGCGGAGGGCGAGGAACACTACCGCGCATCGTGCCGCTCCTTCCTGGCGGGTGAGCGGCAACCAGCGCACCGGCAGGACCGCGCCGCGGCGGTAGATGCCTTCATCTACGGGCACAACCACATCGCCGAGTTGGAGGAGTATATCGTCGGAGAGCGGCGCACCGCTTTCGTCAATACAGGGACGTGGATGCGGAAGATCGTTCGGCTGCCGACGCGGCTGAAGCTACCGCCGGTCTTTATCCCCGCCTATCAGTTGACGTATGCCGTCCTACAGATAACGTCCGCCGGTCTTTCCATCACCCTCAATGAGCGAGTGAAGCCACTCCCCTACCATCTCGGCTGGGCGGAACAGATCGCTACGTTCCGCAAGCGCCCGCCGCTCCCCTCTGCCGCGCTCGCCGGCCAGGAAATCACGATCGCCCGCATCACGCTGCCCGTGCCAGCGCCCGCACCGACGAAAGATACGCCGATGTACGCGCACACGCGGTAATCGCGGCACATAGTATGAGCGCGAGATAGGTGGAAAACGGGAGCAGCCACCGCCGCTCCCGTCTGATGACTCCTCTCTCCATCGCTGAACCAACCTCATGCATTCCGCGACACTCCGGTCAGGTCAGTGACTGCGTCGCTCGCCACGCCATTCGGACTTCGTCACGTCCCTACTTGAGGACGTAGCCGAAGAGTACGACGAGCAGGAAGAAAGCGAGCAACGAGAAGAGCGTGAACGCCCACGCGGGCGCCAGCGTGCGGAGCGTTTCCTCATTCTGGATCATCACGCGCTCGTTCGTGTCATGCTCATCCCAGATGGGCAACGAGGTCGCGGTGATGCGGCGGGGCCGGGGATAGACGGGAATATGCCAGAACTTCTGCATATGGACGGCTCCCGGAAAACGCGAGACAGTCATTCCATCCACGATACCACATTATGCCCCGGTGGGCCGCTGATGCATCGGCATCGCGCGCTCGTATGACACCGCGGGATCGAAAAAGAATGCTGCACATCTCTCTCGGTACTCTCCGCGATCTCTACGCTCATTCTTCTTTCAGTTCCTCTCGCGTACCGCGACGACGAGCATCCGATCCGATCCGTCGTCGAGCGGCGTTAGGTCGGGGTCGGCGTAGATCGCTTCAACGGCGAAACCCGCGCCAAGCAGGAGCAGGGTGATTTCGTACCGGCCGATCAGCCGCATCGAGAATGGGACGACGATGCGCGAGAGCGTGCGATCCGGCGCGGTGAGGTCGTAGAACCACGTCGCCTCGACAGTCTGCGTCGCCGCACGATAGAAGGCGGAGACGAAACGATCTACGCGATCCCCTTCGGCGCTCTCGAATGTCGTCTCGTGCGTGATCGCGCCATAGTACGCGCCGAGCAGTTCCGGGTTCGGGTGGATGAGATCGAGGACAAGCAACCCGCCTGGCCGGAGATGAGTAGCAATGGCCCGTAGCGCGGCCTGTTGCGACGCGGTATCCGGCATGTGGAGAAAGGTATTCTGCGCGCAGAAGGCGAGCGCGAATCGCGCGTTGCCGAGCGTCGCGAGCGAGCGCACGTCGTCCTGCCGGAGCGTCACGTTCGCGGCGCATCCGGCCCCCGCGATTGAGGCGCGCGCTTCGTCCAACATCGCGGCTGATGTATCTACGCCCGTCACCGCATATCCCGCCTCGGCCAGCGGGACGAGGAACCGGCCTGCACCGCAACCGAGATCGAGCACCGGCCCGCCGGTGCGCGACGCGAAGGCGAGCAGGAACGCCGCGTCGGCATCGTCCACCGTTGCGGGCGGGAACTCCGCCGCATAGAGCGCGGCAATCCTCTCGTAGTCGGGATCGTGCCAGTTTTCCATACAGTCAGTATGATGGCTGCGGGAATGGAGGGCAATCTTCGGGCGATCCCCGCAACTCCGCCAACCCTTGCGCAATGAAGCGCTCCCCGCCTGCGTGCAGGCCGAAGATGAGCGAGTGATATGGCCCGAGCGAGCGGTAGAAGGCGACGCGGTCCGCGAAGGTGGCATCTACGGTACGGCCGTAGGAGGCGAGCAGGGCGGGGAGCCATGCGGCGGGCAAGCCGCAGAAGTCCTGCGCTGGGTCGCCGATCGAGACATCGCCCCAATCAATGACCGCAGTGAGATCGCCGGTGTGCGGATCGAGCAAGAGATGATCGCCGCCAAGATCGCGGTGGAGAAGAACGGGAGTAAACCGGAAATGTGCCGGATCGTCGAGATACGCGGAAAAGAGGGCTTCCGTCCGCTCCCGTTCCGGCGGTGTCATGCGCGCGAAAAGCACGCGAAGTTCCGCGAGCATGTCCACATACCCCGCGCGCCACGACTCCGAAGAGGACTCCGGCACGCCACACGCCACCGCCCGGTCATTCGAGAAGTCGTGAAGCGCCGTCAGGAATCCGCCGATTTGCGCCGCCAGCCGCTCTGCTGCAACGCGCGTAGTGGGCGCAGCGGAGAGCGGCACGCCAGGCAGTTTTCGGTAGCCGACGAACGGATAGGGAAACGCTGTTGATCCATCAGCAATGTACACAAACCGTGGCGCCGACACCGGCAGCGCCGGGCCAAGCACGGGTAGGAGGGCAATCTCGGTACGCAACCACGACGCAACTTCGGCGCGTTTCGGGAAACGAAAGACGAGGTCGCCATTCACTTCCCAGACGGCGCTGTCCCACCCTTCGGCGAGAAAATGAAATGTCCGCACAAAGAGATCGGGAAAGGACGCGGCAATCACCGCACGGTATCGGCGCGCGTCGTCGGTCATTGATGCGCTCAGCGAATCCATGAGCGCATCACGCGCCAGTACGAACCATGCCGCTGATGGCGCGCCTGCCAGCCGTCGAGCGCCCACCCACCGATCCGCAGACCGGAGCGCCGCCGCTTGCCAATCACCCTCGCGAACCGGACGCGGAAGATGAGCCCGCCAAGCAGCCACCAAAGTCCGAGGAACGCCGCGATACCGAACACGACGGACTTCGGGACGATGAATGGATGCACAAAGGTCAGCATGATGACGATGATGGCGACGATCGCGAAGGCGAACCATCCCCAGAAGTGCGGGATGTTGATCGCCCGCCGCGTCGCTCGTTCTCGTTCCTGCTCGACCATTGCCCGTATCCACTCCCCGTCGTCGCCCCGCGCTTCGATTCCCGAGTATACCGCGCATTGGTAGCAGGCAGTACACTTCGTGCGCATCACCAGTGTCAGAACCGATGGAGGTTGAAGTCGGCGCTATCGGGGAACTTACCCCGCGTAGTGCATACCGGTCTCGGCCATCGTGATCGGCGCGCCCTCATGCTGGACGCCGGCGCCGACGACCCGCCCGACATAGAGGATATGGCTGCCAGTCGGGATCGCCTGCTCCACCTCACACTCCACGTAGGAGAGCGCGGCAGCGAGCACCGGCGTCCTCGTTGTCGGCGCTTCGCTGTATTCCTCGCCTTCGAGTTTGTTGCCGACGCGCTCGGCGGGCTTGACGAACTTCAAAAGCAGATCCTTCGCGCCGCTCGGTACATTTTGGATGTTGAAGACCTTGCCCACGTCAATCAGCTTGCGGGTGTGGGCCTCCTCCTGGATGGCGACCACGACATACGGCGGATCGAACGAGGTCTGCGTGAGCCAGTTCGCGGTCATCACATTCAGTTCGTCGCCCGCGCGCGATCCGATGAGATACAGGCCGTATGTCACCTGCATCAACGCGGTAGATTTCGCTTCGTCGTTCACGATGCCCCCTTTCACTGATGATACGGATGCCGTTCTCCGAGCGTACCACGTTGCGGCGCATCATACGAGGTCTCGTTACGCTGGATCGCTTCCCTTGCCCGCCCCCGCATTGCCCGGTAGGATGCGGGCGGTGACGGGTGTATGGATGAGGGAGGCGGGGACAGATGGCGAGCGAACTCTGGGCAGTCGCGCGGTCGGCGGACATACGGGAGACCATCGCGCAGTGCCGCGCCGATCCCACCGCCTGCGACAGCGTCGTACCCGACTTCACCGCCACCTATGCGACGTTCACGCAGCGCCATCCACCTGGCTACTGGAATGGCTACCTGACCTGGGTACTCGTGCAGGCGATGGCGACGGAGCGGTACGCGCATCTCACGTATTCGATGCGCGATGCGGCAGGTCTCGTCCGCCAGTTCCTCGACGAGCCTGCGGAAGAATCGGTACCGCGCGGCCCCTTCGGCCTGTTTCGTTCCCACCCGCGCCCATTCCGCGAGAGTGTGCCGGAGGTCGTGGCGCTGCTGGACCTTCTTATCACCCTCGGCGGCGCGGCGGCGGAGGAACGGCTCGCCCTCCTCAGCCCGGATGCCGACCCCGCGTGGAGTGAGGAAGGTGCGCTCTTCTTCTCCGATGCCGAGTGCGACCGCGTCCTGCGGGCGCTTCCTGCCCTGCATCGTCTCCTGACAGCGTCGCCGCACGGCCCGCGCTTCCACTTCTGGATCGTCCGGCGACCGGGTCTTGCCCGCGCCACGCGCGATGTCCTCCGCGCGCCGGAGCAGTTCGTCACCGATCTCGAAACGATCTTCGGCCACGCCCGCCACACTGACGCCCAGGTCTTCGTCCTCTGGGCGCCATGACAAACCGGAGATACAGCGCAAAGAGACAGGAATACGACCAGCCACTGCCAACGTTCGTTCACGTCCAAGCGGTGACGGGTTGCAACGGGGCAAGTGTGGGCGATGGCTCTTCGTTCTCCGCCCATGTCCGGCTCGGATCGTATGACACGCCTGTTTCCCCTTCCCCGGCTGGCCGGACGATATGAATGGAGATCACATCCCGGAGTCTCGCAAAAACCGGGGAGGATATCCAGCCGGAAAGGAGGGATTAGCGGGTAGGCAGTTCCACTTCCACGAGGTTCGTATAGAACGTCGCGCCGCCGCCCAGGTCAGCGGTACGCTGGCTGGTCAGGGCGTTGAGGCCGTGGCGCTTTTTGTGCTGCTTGTCCCACCAGACCGCCGGGGCAACCGCGACGCCCGGCTTCGTCGTCTCGCCAACGACGGCGGTGACGAATGTCTCGCCCCGATCATTGAAGACGCGGACGAGATCGCCATCCGCGATGCCCCGCGCGGTGGCATCGGCTACGTTCAATTCGATGAACGGTGTCCCTTCCTTGCGAACAAGCGAGGGCACATTGCCGAAGGTCGTGTTGAGGAAATGGTGCGTGCTTGGCGTCAGAAGCGCGAGTGGGTACTTCGCGTGCAACGCCGGGCTACCGTCCGCGCTCTCGGCGAGCGGGACGTGCGTCGGCAGCGGGTCGAGCCCCATTCGTTCGAGTGTTACGGAAAAGAGTTCGATCTTGCCGGAGGGTGTCGGGAAGATACCATCCGCGTAGGAGACGTACGGCGTGCCAGGCGCGGAAACGTTCAGCCTCACGAACCCTTCATCCATCAACCGCTCGCGCGTGATGCCACGCATGTGCGGATGGTCTGATTGGAGCGCCTGATCCACCAAATCCTCATCCGTGTCGCGGAAGCAGGGTTCATCGAAACCCATCCGCGCGGCGAGCAGGCGGAAGACTTCGGTATTGCGAATGCTCTGGCCGAGTGGCGCAATCGCGGGCTGGTTGAGGTTGAGATAATACGTGCCGTACGCGGTGTGCAGATCCATGTGCTCCAGTTGCGTCGTCGCGGGAAGCACGATGTCCGCGTACATTGCGGTATCCGAAAAGAACGGGTCATGGACGACGACGAAGAGGTCGTCCCGCATCAGCCCCTCGCGCACTTTCTGCTGATCGGGCGCGGCGGCAGCGGGATTCGCGTTGTAGACGTACATCGCGCGCACCGGCGGGTCGAGATCGCCCGTGAGCGCGTCGCCGATCTGGATCATGTTGATGTGGCGCGCCGCTGTCGTCCGCAGACCGGGTCGCTGGAGCGCGGCCTTATTGATCTTCGGCCCGCCACTCGTCGAGAGCGTCAGGCCGCCGCCGAGCGTGCCGTATGAGCCGGTCAGGGCAGGGAGGCAGGCGACGGTGCGGATCATCATGCCGCCATTCGTGTGCCGCTGCATGCCGTAATTGACGCGGATGACGGCGGGCGCGACCGTCCCGTACAGCCGCGCGAAGCGAACGATCTCATCCTCACACAGCCCGGTGATGTGCGCGACGCGGGCGGGCGGATACGCCATCGCCCGTTCTTTCAGCGCCTCGTAGCCGTGTGTGTGCGCCGCGAGGTATACCGCGTCCGTCATGCCCTCCGTGATGAGGACATGCATGACGCCGAGGGCGAGCGCGGCATCCGTGCCCGGCTGCGGCTGGATGTGCCAGTCGGCCTGCGCGGCGGTCCGTGTGCGCCGTGGGTCAATGACGACGAGTTGCGCGCCGTTCTGCCGCGCTTTCTTGATGAAGGGCATCAGATGCGGGTTCGTCGAGACCGGATTGGAGCCCCAGACAACGATCAGTTTGCTATAGACGTACGTCTCCGGGTCGGTGCCCGTCTTCGCGCCGAGCGTGTGGAGGATCGCCTCGCCACCCGCGACAGAGCAGATCGTCCGGTCCAACTCGCTCGCGCCGAGGCGGTTGAAGAAGCGGTAATCCATGCTCTCGTTATGCAGGAGGCCGAGCGTGCCGCTGTAGTTGTAGGGAAGGATCGCCTCGGGGCCGTCCGTCGCGATGATCGCCCGGAAGCGCGTCGCGATCTCGTCCAGCGCCGCATCCCAGGTGATCTCCTCGAACAGCCCCAGCCCCTTCGGCCCAATGCGGCGGCGCGGCGTGAGAACGCGCGTCTCGTTGTACGTGCGGGCAAGGTAATCGTTCACCTTGACGCAGAGGAATCCCTGCGTCACCGGGTGCCGCTTGTCGCCCACGATCTTGACCGCGACGCCATCCTTCACCGTGACGTGGAAGGAACAGGTGTCCGGGCAGTCGTGCGGGCAGACGCCATGCACGATCCGGATGCTCTCCACCGCTTCTGCCACCATCTCTGTTCTCCCCACGAAACGCTCCACTGCCCTGCCATTGAGTGTACTATGGATGGGCTGAAGCGAAAAAGTGGCGGTCTCGGTATCGTCCGTGCGATACCATACGACTAGACCCGCGTCGCACATGGAGGAGAGGAGCGGACGAGTGGCGGAGACGATTGCCGTATTCGACGATGACGCGGCCACCCTCGACGTGATGCATGACGCACTGACCGAGGAGGGATACCGCATTGTGGCCGATGCCTCGGCGGACGACGCCCTCGCGATCGTGCTGCGCGAACGGCCCAACCTGGTCATCCTCGATTTCTGGATGGGGGATCGGCCCGCGGGATTGCAGACGCTTCGCCTCATCCGCGAGCATCCCGAGACCGACGCGACACCCGTACTCATCTGCTCCGCCGACCGCGCCGCCCTGCGCGAGTACGCCGATGACTGGCGTGCCCTGGGCTGCGAGACACTGGCGAAACCCTTCGACCTCGACGATCTGCTGGAGCACGTGGCACGGCTGGCGGACGCGAAAGGCGGGCCTCCGGCGTCGAGATCGAGCGGTTGAGGCGATGCCATCGCGCGGAATAGAGGCAGGCGCCGGGCGGTTAGCAACGGTAACAATCCGCGCGACGAAGGGAGAGAACAATGGCAATCACCACTGAACAGTTCGCGACCGGCATGACGATGGGCGACTACCTCGGCCAGATGAGCCAGAACAAGGAGCAATTCACGGCGAATATCGCCGCCGCACCCGTCACGCCGGAGGATGTCGCCCGCTTCGCGGCGCTCCCGGAACCCATCAATGTGCTCGTCGTCACCGAGGATTGGTGCGGCGATTCGCTGGCGCACCTACCCGTTCTCTTTCGCCTCGCGCGGGAATCCGGCGACCGGCTCAATGTCCGCATCTTTAAGCGGGACGAGAATAAGGACCTCGCGGCACAATTTCCGCTGCCGACAGGGCGCGTGGCGATTCCGATTGTCGTTTTCTTCGACCAGGAGATGCACGAATTGGGGAAATTCCTCGAACGGCCACAGGTCGGCCACGAGGAGATGGCGGCATTCATGGAAGAATTCTTCGCCCGCCACCCCGACCTCGGCTTGCCCGGCCAGCCGATCAGCGCGCTGACGCCCGAGGCGCGGCAGGCGGTGTTTGTCGAACTCGGCCCGTGGCGCAAAGGGCGGATAGATGTCTGGAATCGCGCCGCCATCGCGGAGTTCACAGCGGCAGTTGCGGCTCCCGTGACCGCATAAACGGCCACCGCAACGGACAAAAGGGGCGGCTTTAAAGGCCGCCCCTTTTTGTCTGCGAAGGGGATTCGATCAGTATCTCACGTCAGGTCAGCCAACTGTTCCTGATAGCCGGCGAACAGTTGCATGAGGGCGTCGCCGATGTAGGCATCCACGACGCCGAAGTTCTGGACAACGAGCAGACCCCGGTTATTGAAGCGCTGGAACTCCTCGCTGGCGCGTAACCGGCTCAGTCGCTCGCGCTCGCCACGCAGGAGGCAGAAGCCGCCGAGATCGCCCCCGTGGGCTTCGAGAGCAACGGGTTCAAAACTCTCGATCTCGCCCTGCTGTTGCAGTCGCGTGTAATACTGCATGATCTCGTTGAACACCTGGAGCGCTTGCCGCTCGCGCCCCGCAATGGGAGTGCCCCAACCGATGAAAATTGCCGCGTTCGCCATGATGTACCTCCTTGTCGTCGGTTTCGGGGCGACTCACCCCGTACCAAAGAGAGACGCATGAACGCCAGTAGTGGATGTATACAGCGATAGCCCGAACACGCATGGACAACGCATCGGAGGCGGGTAGTGCCGTCCTGGATTTCGACCAGGCCCGCTATGCGTTTCGCGCGCTCGGCTGCCCGATTTCGGCGCGGACGATCTTCACCGCCGTGACGATGTTGGCGAGTTTCGCTTTCGACTCTTCCCAGGTGCGCGTCTTCAGGCCGCAGTCCGGGTCCACATACATCTTCTCCGCCGGGATGTATTCAAGGCCCTTCTTAATACCCGCGACGATCTCGTCCACGCTCTCGATGCGGTGCGAGTGAATGTCCACGACGCCATAGCCGACTTCCTTCGTGAAGGGATTCTTCTCGAAGTGATCGAGCAGGCGGTAGTGGCTGTTCGCGAATTCGAGGTCAATCTGGTCGAGCGGCAGGTCGAGCATGCGCGGATAAATCTTGTCGAAGGTGCCGTAGCAGATATGCGTGACGATCTTCGCCGAAACCCCCTGCGTGACGATACCCATCGCCTCGATGGCGAGTTCCACTTCGTCCGCGCGGGCGGAGAGGGCAGGCTCATCCACCTGAATGATCGTCGCGCCCGCCTTTTCGAGGTCCACGACCTCGTCATGGATAGCACGGGCGAGGGCTAATGTGCATTCGCGGCGGTTGGGGTAGTATTCGATGAACGACCAGTCCATCATCGTGTACGGGCCGGTCAGCATCCCCTTCACCGGCTTGTTGGTGAGGGATTGTGCGTACTTCCACCACTCCACCGTGATCGCATTTGGCCGCTCGATGGCGTCCACGACGATCGGCTTGTGGTAGTAGCGGTTGCCATACGACCGGACGAGCCCGGAGGACTCGAACCCCCTCATCTGCTGCGCGAAATACTCCGCCATGTCGCCCCGGTACATCTCGCCATCCACGATCACATCAATGTCGAGGTCTTCCTGCAACTGGATTACCTCACGCGTCGCCTGCTGCTCGAGTTCCTTCAGCTCCGCCGTGTCCATGTCGCCGCGCCGCGCCTTCGTGCGCGCCTTCGTGATGTAGTCCGGCTTCGGGAAACTGCCGACACTCGTCGTTTGTAGGATCTGGTTTGCCATGTTTAACCCTCTCTTGCTGTAGGGGCAGGCCCCTGTGCCTGCCGAGAGAACAGACTCCCGACGTTGGGCAACCACGGGGGATTGCCCCTACCGAGTCGCGACTGTCGCGCCCGCGACCATCCGCTCCAACTTTTCGTACGCCCGCGTGCGCGGCAGGAATTCCAACCCCGCCGACGGCGTGATGTGCAGCGCGTGGCTGCCGACGATGTCCTGCGCCATCTGGATATTGCCCTGCACGTCCTCAAGCGATTCCAGTTTCGTGTTGCGCGCATCCACGACGCTCACGCCGACATGCTTGCCGTCCGTCTTGCCGCGCAACGCATCCACGACGAGCGGCGCATAGGAGCAATCGAAATAGACAAGATTGAAGGGCAAGCCAAGCAGTTGCGACACGAGCGGCACGGCGTCGCCGAAGTAGGTCGCGATCGCCGTCGTGCCCGGCACGCCATCCATCAGGCGGGTGATCGCCCGCTCGAAGAGCGCCCAGTCGCCCGGTTCCTGCAAAATACTCGGCTCGTCAATCTGCACGCACGAAACACCCGTCGCGGCAATCGCCTTCAATTCCTTATTGAGCGCGGCTGCGAGGTCCATGACGAGCGGTTCGAGCGAACCGTAGTGCTGGTCGTCGCAGTATTTCGCGACCGTATACGGCCCGGTGACGACCGCCTTGACCGGCTTGGGGCTTTCCGCCACCGCGAAGGCGGATTCAGCCGCCACGACGGGCTGCTCCCAGCCGACCGGTCCCGTCACGACGGGCTGACGGACGTAGGTATTCGAGTCGAAGTAGCGAAGTAAGCCGCCGCGCCGCACATTCGGCAACTTGTTCGCGACATGAGAGACCATATCCTCCCAGCGGATGCAGCCGTCCGTCACCCAGTCAAGCCCGGCCCGCACCTGCTCGCGGATCACTTCCGCCGTCACATCATCCGCGATCGCGTTCAGGTCATCCCGATCAATCTCTTTGCGGTCGAAGCGGTGAATCCCACGCCGCAACCGCTGCAACTCCGTCGTGTCCCCGACACGCGGATACGAACCCAGTCCAGCCAAAATCATGCATTCCTCCCTTTCAGCAATGAGCAACGAGCAACGAGCAAAGAGGCAATCCTTTCCCACTCATTGCTCATACCTCATCGCTCATTGCTCTCTGCTCGTTCTTTCGCCGCGCGGCGGACACGTTCCGCTGCCTCGTAGTCTGCCCGTTCTTCCTCCGTTTCAATCAACAACCGCGGGACGGGCATCGGTTTGCCCGCGGCATCCAGCGCGACCATCGTGAGATACCCGGTGGTGGCGCGCTTCCGTTCGCCAGTCAGTTGCTGATCCGCGAAGACATCCACCCGCACGATCATGCTCGTACGGCCGGTGTAGACGACACGCGCGACCGTCTCGATGATTTCGCCCTCACGGATCGGGTGCTGGAAGGAGACCGCCTCCATCGCGGCGGTGACGACCGTCGTACGCGCGAAGCGTGCGGCGGCAATCGCCCCGGTCTGGTCCATCAGTTGCAGGACCCGGCCGCCGAACATTGTGCCGTGATGGTTGGTATCGTTGGGAAAAACGAAGTTGGTGGAACGTACCGCTTCCGCGCGCCGTGACAGACCGTTCGTAGATTCCACGACGCCGTGTGGGATCACCTGTGCCCCCTCATCGCGCGCGCCATACCGTCCGAGCGCTGTCCGCGTCGCGCATTGTCAACACAATGTGCGATTCTGTCAACCGCACCCGATTGGCAAGGGCGTGGGAAGTCCGCATCACGGGTCATGATCACCCGTTCTTGCTCACGCGCGAAGGCGAAATGCAGCGGATCGCGACGGGTGCGCAAATCCGCTTCGCTCGTCATCGTTACATCGCAGCCATACGACGCAAGGCACGCGCGACGCGGGCATTGACACGCTCTTCGACTATTGGAGGTCATACCAGCGCGCTGTGCCTCTGCTATACTCCCGACGACGGACGACCCGCGCAGGCAGGAGGCAGCATGGCCACGTTCAGCGGCATCATCCCCCCGACGGTGACGCTCTTCAACGACGATATGAGCATTGATTGGGATGGGACACTCCGCCATCTGGACTGGCTGATCGCCGCCGGGGTGCATGGTCTCTTCATCATGGGTACCACCGGCGAATTCACGCTTCTCTCCGCCACCGAGCGCAAGGAGTATGCGCAGAAAGCCGTCGAGCATGTCAAAGGGCGCGTGCCCGTCATTATCGGCACGGGCGGCGTGAATACACGAGAGACGATTGATCTGACGCGTCATGCGAAGGGCATCGGGGCGGACGCGGCGGCGGTCGTCACGCCGTTCTATCAAACGCTCGGCGATGAGCAATTGCTCGCGCATTTCGGCGCCGTCGCCAATGCGGTGGATCTGCCAATCCTCGTCTATAACATCCCGGTCTTCACCGGCACGGCGGTCAGCACGCCCGTTCTCGCGCAACTGGCGGAGGAGAATGACAACATTGTCGGCGTCAAGGATTCGGTGGATTCCGCCAGTCTGATGCGAAACCGCGTGCAGACGCTGAAGCGTGTCCGGCCCGATTTCTCTATCCTCGCCGGGCTGAGCGAGCACTTGCTGAACACGCTGATGCTCGGTGGCGATGGCGCGGTGATCGGCGAAGCGAACTTTGCGCCGGGGCCAGGTGTCGCCTGCGTCGAGGCGTTCCGCAAGGGGGATTACGAGGGCGCGCGCCGCGGCTTCCTCGACCTGATGCGCGTCGCGACGGTCACGCAGGTGCCGGGCACCTTCCAGGCGGCGATCAAGGAAGCGATGCGCGCCCTCGGCCAGACAGAGAAAACGACGGTCCGCATGCCGGGTACGCCGCTCGCGAAGGAGGCCCGCGCGCAGGTGCGCCGCAATCTCGAAGCGATTGGCATGCTCCAGGCCGCGCCGCCGAGCGCCCCGGAACCCGCGCCGGTGGACGACCTCAATGCCGAGGCAACAAATACGGGCGCGAAAATGAGCGTCGCGAACCCGGACATCTAGGCTGGAACAGGCAACGTTCTCGATGCAGACCGTGCTTGCCGTCACCTATGGGGCCGGAGACTGGGCGACCTGGCTCTTTCTCGCCTTTGCCTCCGGCCTCGTGGCAGCGTTCATTGCCCGGCCACAGGGGATGGGGTGCTTCGGCTTCGGCTGTTTCGGCAATCTGCTCGTCGGCGGCATCGGCGCAATCGTTGGGAATTTCATCGTCGGGCGGTTCTACGATGGCACAGTCAATGTCGCGGTCGCTTTCGCGATCTCTGTGTTGGGCGCGCTCCTCGTGCTCTCCATCGGGCAAGTCCTGGACCGCCTCCTGCGCCGCAACACCCCGACGGACGATGGTCCACCCGCGCGCAAGCCGCCACAGATCGTGGACTCGACCGCCCGCGAAATTACACAGGATGGGGAAGCAATGAGCAATGAGCGATGAGCAATGAGCAATGAGCAACGAGTGGAGGAAATCATGGTGATTGAGATAACGCAAGAGCCACGACACAGTGAATCGCCCGACGCGGGGGAGAATCACCCGCGCCGCACATCACTCATTGCTCGTTGCTCATCGCTCATTACTTCGTTCTGCGGTTTCGTCGCTGTCTTTGGGATCGCGCATTTGCTGCTCATTCACATCACGAAGCCGAGCGGGTACGTCTTCTTCGTAACATTGGCGGTCGTATCGCTGATCGTTTTGGCGCTCCTCTCTTGCTTCGCGCATGATCGCCGCGTGGTACTGGCGCGTTTCGGCTTCGGCGCGCTGATGTGTACACTCGCCATCCCATTCATTTATCTCGCCCGGTTCGCGCCGGAGCATGCGCAACCGACCACCCGCAACCTTCTCGGCCTCCCCTTCTTCATCGTCGCCCTGATCGGCCCCGGCCCATTCCTCCGGTTCCGCAGTGCAAAGAGAGGAGCGTGAGCATGGGTATCGCGTTCACCGTCCTATTGGCTATTGATTTGCAGCCGGGCGGCATCCTGGCGTGGATCGTCGTCGGATTGCTGGCCGGGTGGCTGGCCGGGCTGATCACGCGGGCGGAGGGCTTCGGCTGCTTCGGAAACATCGTCGTTGGCCTGCTTGGCGCGGCGATTGGCGGGTTGGTTTTCAGTCTGTTCGGCGTTACGGATCGCGCGGGTTTCTGGGGTTCCGTGGCGGTCGCAACACTCGGCGCGATTATCCTGCTCGCCATCGCCCGTGCGGCGGGCCGGCCCCGCCGCTGACGAGTCGCGCCTCGTTCCTTATTCGAGGAGTCGGGCTGCTTCGGTGTAGGCTTGCTCGAAGGCGTCGCGGGCGGTGAGGAACCGTTCGAGGGCTTGATGGACCTCTTCGCCGGCGTTGTCCCGCAGGAGTGAGATGCCCACTTGTCCCGCCGCTGTCCAGCGGGCGAGCGCGGCGAGATATTCTTCGGCCGCGTCCGTTTCCTCAGTGAGCGACGTACCGACCGCCTCGCATCCCTCCGGTACGTCGAGCGCGCGCATGCGGGCGATCTCGGCACGATAGGGCGCGCTGACATCCGCGACCGCGCGGCCCACATCCGTCGCTGTCTCCTCGCCCGCCACGCCGCGCTGAATCGCGTCGGTGAGCGTGCGGATCCATCCCGCCTCCTCACGGACATAGGAGCGTAGTTCGCTGAGGAACATGAACTGCTGCTGGGTCAGCGCGCTCGTCGGATGCGCGCCATTCGATGGGGATGCCTGATCGTCGGACATTGCGGCTCTTTTCAGTCGGCAGTCGGCAGTCGTCGGTCGCCAGTCGGTAATAGACGGCGATTCTATCTGGTATTCGCGGCAATCACCAGCAGCAGAATATGCACCGGAGAGTGCTCAGTGTTTCGGGCATTGCCGCGTTCGTCGCCGACTGCCGACCGGCGACTACCCTCCTGCCTCCGGTCGCACCCGCGTGAGAGCGGTGTCATGGGCGGTAATGACATCCCGCCCAAACTCGACGATCTCCTCTATTGGCAAGGAATGCGTCGTTGCGCCGATGCCGAGGAAGCCGCCCTGCGGCGCGAGTTGGAGGGCGGTGATCGCGCCGGAGGCATCATCGAAGAGAATGTCATCGCCATCACCGATCACTTCTCCGCCTGCCGTGACGATGCGCTTTTTGAGGGCATCGAGTCTCGCGGCGGTCTCATGAGGTGCGCCTTCCGCGACCGTGATACCGCTCTTGTCTTGAATCGTTATGGCATCCCGCCCG
>Ga0102924_1000370_pt1 | contig 56050 bp, 42 predicted proteins | sample PaiPotPPM11metaG_FD_80116 | JGI IMG/M metagenome (GOLD analysis project Ga0102924, IMG submission 80116) | Iron sulfur acid spring bacterial and archeal communities from Banff, Canada, to study Microbial Dark Matter (Phase II) - Paint Pots PPM... ... | reverse complement strand
GACAGGTGACCCCACTGGAACACCCAGACGATCACGCCGAACGTGGCGGCGAGCGACAGGATGTTCATCACGATGGCCTTGATCGGCAGCACCACCGAGCCGAAGGCGAGGAAGAGCAGCACGAACGTCGCCACCGCGGTGAGCAGCGCCATCCAGGGCAGTGTTCCGCCGATGCTGGACAGTTCGTCGACGTCCTGCGCGGTCGTGCCGCCGACGAGGACGCCGGCGTGCGGCGGTGGCGCGAGCGCCCTGATGCTGGTGACGATCTGCCTGGCCTGCGGCGAATCGGGCTGCGGGGTGTAACCGACCTCGAGCCGGACGCTCGTACCGTGCCGCGCCGTCGCCTGGACGCCGGTCACGCCCGGGATCGTGGCGATCTTGTCCGTGTAGCCGGTCAGCTGCGCCTGGTTCGTGACCCCGGTGACGACCGCCTCGATCGGATTGGTCGAGTTGGCGGGGAACTCGCTGGTCAGCGCGTCCTGTACCTGCCGGACGGTTGAAGTCGTCGGCAGTACGCGGGCGTCCGTGCCACCCCAGGCGATGTGCAGGAACGGGGTGCCGAGCGCGAGCAGCACGATCACGATCACGCTGACGAAGGCGACCGGACGGCGCATGACGGCCTGCGCGAGGCGGTACCAGCGCCCCTCCGTCTCGGCTTTGGCGCCCCCGTTGTTAGGAAGAGGGCCCGGCCGGACGCTCTTCCTGACGGCGAGGGCGTTCACGCGGTGGCCGAGCACGGCGAGCAGCGCCGGCAGGACGGTGGTCGCCGCGATCACGTCGATCGCGACCGTGGCGACGCCGCCGTAACCCATCGACCGGAGGAAGACCGGCTGGAACAGCATCAGGCTGCACAGCGCCGCGCCGACGGTGACGCCGGAGACGAGGACCGTCCTGCCCGCGGTGGCCACGGTCCGCGCGACCGCGAGTTCCACACTTGGCTGGCGGCGGAGTTCCTCGCGGAACCGGGTGACCATGAACAGGCCGTAGTCGATGCCGAGACCGAGGCCGAGGATCGTGGTGATGTTCAGCGAGTACTCGGAGACCGTGGTGGCCAGCGTGATCAAGCGGAGCACGGTGAACGCGCCGAGGATGGCGAGACCGCCGATCGCGAGCGGCACGAAGGCGGCGATCACGCTGCCGAAGATGATCACCAAGAGGATGAGCAGCACGGGGAACGAGATCGACTCGGCCCGCGCGATGTTGGCGCTGACCGCGTTGTTAATGGCGACTTCCGTGGTCGTGGTCCCGCCGACCTGAGCGGTGATGCCGTCGGCCGGTGTCCCGGCGGTTGGTTGGCCGACCACGGGCGGGAAGTCCGCCTTTATTGCCTTGTAGGTGTTTTCTCGGTCTTGATCGGTGCTTCCCGCCAGTTGGAGTACCGCGTAGGTGGAGTGGCGGTCGGCGGAGACCAGGTCCGGCTGCCCGCTCGTCCAGTAGGTGGCGGCCCTGGTCACGTCCTTGGCCGGCAGTCCGGCGAGATACCCCGCCACGGCCTGCCGGTAGGCCGGATCGGCGACCGTGCGGTCCGCGCTGTGGAAGAGCACGACCACGTCGGCGCCGTTGCGGCCGAACAGGCTGTCCGCGACGTTGGATTCGACGCTGCTCTGACTGTTCGGCGGGGTGAACGTGTTGCCGGAGTTGAGCTTGCCGAAGACGCCGGTTCCCCATACCCCGGCGCCCACCGCGAACAGCACCGCGATCACCAGCGTCAGGCGTCGCGCCCGGTAGAGCCCCCGTCCCCATGCCTCAAACATCACGCCTCCTCGGGCCATGATGGTTTCCGCTTCGCGCGGATCATGAGTGAACACCGTAAACTGCTTACATGATTAACTTTGCATACGGCGTTTACTCAAGTCAAGAGTGTTTGCCGTAAGTTCTTCCGGCCCGCGGTCGCGCGCGGTAAAACGGAGTCATGAGGCACGCGTGACGCAGGCACCATCCCCATCGACCGAGCCAGCACCCCCGACGCGGCGGGACCGGCTGCGCGCGTCGACGATGGAGGAGATCACCGCGACGGCCCGCAGGCTGCTGGTTGAGCAGGGACCAGACGCGATGTCGCTGCGCGCCATCGCCCGCGAGATGGGGATGACCGCGCCGGGCCTCTATCGCTACTACAGCAGCCGCGAGGACCTCTTCAGGCACGTGATCGCGACGATCTTCCGTGAGCTGTCCGGCGACGTCCACCGCGCGATCGACGAGGTAGTGCTCGGTGTCGACGGCGCGGCCGTCGCCCGCGGCGACGCCCCGGCGGAGCAGGTCCGGAGCCACCTCACGACCAAGCTGGTGGCGGCCTGCCGCGAGTTCCGGCGCTGGGCGCTGAGCCACAAGGACGAGTTCGCGCTGCTGTTCGGCGTCCCGCTGCCCGGACTCGACGACGGCCGGTTCGACGTTGCCGAGGAATGCGCGCTCGAGTTCGCGGGGACGTTCTACGCCCTGTTCATCGAGCTATGGAACGCCACGCGGTTCCCGGTGCCCGCCTCCGGCGAGATCGACGAGCGGCTGCGGGCACAGCTCGGCCGGTTCCGCTCCACCCTGGCCACCGACGCGCCGGACGGCGCGCTGCTGGTGTTCCTGCGCTGCTGGGTGGTGCTCTACGGCGCCGTGTCGATGGAGGTCTTCGGCCACCTAGGGTTCGCGCTCGACGATCCGTCGCCGATGTTCGAGTTCACGCTGACCGACTTGGCCCGCCTGGTGGGGCTCGAGTACCCGCTGCCGGGCGCGTGACGGAAGCCGTCGAGCTAAACGATCTATCACAAATCAACAAGATTTGCCGAGAATTCGTTTATAACGTGATCTGTGTCTGGTTAGGATCTCCTGGCCGCTCCTTCCGCGAGCGACGCCAAGTGAATGGGGGAATAACCGTGACCGCTTTCTCGCCCTATCAGGCTTACCCCGGGCCAGCACCGGTCCTCATGGCACCGCCGTCCGTGCTTGTCGCTGTTTCTGACCCGGTGCCGCAGCGGCGGCTGACGGTGCTGATCCGCTTCATCATGGCCGTGCCGCACGCGTTCCTGCTCTACTGGCTCAACTTGGCCGGCGCCGTAGTCCTCTTCATCGGCTGGTGGGGCGCGCTGTTTACCGGACGGCTGCCGCAGTTCGCCGTGACGTACCTGAGCGGCCTGCTGCGCTGGAGCACCCGGGTAGCCGCCTACGACGCGCTGCTCACCGACGTCTACCCGCCGTTTTCCTTCGACGACGACCCGACCTACCCGGTGCGGGTGGCGGTCCCGGAGCCGCAGCCGCTCAACCGCTTCACCGTCTTCTTCCTTGCCATCATCGCCATCCCGGCCGGCATCCTTTCCGGCGTCGTGGTCTTCGGCGCCTACACGGTGATGGCCTTCTTCGCTTGGCTGGCCACACTCGTCGCGGGGCAACTGCCGTCGTCGTTCCACCTCGCGTACGTCGCGGTGCTCCGGTTCCACGCACGGTATTTGGCCTTCTACTGGATGCTGACCCCCGCCTACCCCGGCGGACTCTACGGCGACAAGCCGGGAGCGGTGGCGTGGGCCGACCAGTCGGCGGCGACGCAGGCGCCGGACTACGGCGCGCCCGGGTCGGCGTGGGGTAACCCGGCCGGCGGCGCTCCGCAGGGTTATGGGGCACCGCAGGGTTATGGGGCACCGCAGGGCTATGGGGCACCACAGGGGTACGGGGCACCACAGGGGTACGGGGCTCCGCAGGGCTACGGCGGCCCGCAGGGATACGACAACCCGCAAGGCTACGGGGCTCCGCAGGGGTACGACAGCGCACAGGGATGGGGCGAACCGCAGGGGTACGGCGCCCAGCCGGGGTACGGCAGCCCGCAAGGCTACGGCGCCCCCCAAGGCTACGGCGCCCCCACCGCCTACGGCGCTCCGGCTCCGGGTGGTTACGGCGTGCGGCCGGCCTACCAGCCGACCACGTGGCTCCTGCCGCTGACGTCGGCGGCCAAGAACCTGGTGACCACGTTCATCGTGCTCGGCTCGGTCTTCCTCGTCGGCTACATCGTGTTCTACGTCGCGGTCATCGGCTCGGCGGTCGGCTCCGTCAACAACACCGCGACCGCCATCACCGCGAACAACCAGCTGGTCAGCGACTACTCCACGCTGACGAACAGCCTGAACGCCTGGAATACGGCGTCGGCCAACTGCAAGCAGAACCTGACCTGCGTGACGAAGGAGGACAGCAAGGCCGCCAGCGCCTTCAGCACGTTCTCCGGCCAGCTGGCTAACGTCACCGTCCCGTCCGGCGCGTCGGCGGACAAGGCCAAGCTCGCCGCGGCCGCCGCCTCCTCACAGGGGCTCCTCACGGCGCTGAGCAAGACCACCACCGACGCGCAGTACCAATCCATCGCCTCAAGCGCAAACTTCAAGCAGACCCTCGACGGGTTCGACACGGACTTCAACGCGCTCACGGCAAAGCTGCAGACCTACTAACAAGTCCGACAAGCAAGACGCTCCCGGAGGGATAAGGCCCTCCGGGAGCCGCGCAGCAGGGTGACCGCGGTGGCGAGGAACAGCGCCGCCGCGGTCACTTCGTATTTGAAGCGATGCGGCGCCTCGTCCTGTATCCCCATGTGGATCCGGTCAACGACGCGGGGGAACGGCGAACGACCGAAGAAGACGGTCGACGGCTTGTCCAGGTCGGGAAATGCCGCGCCCGCCATGCCGGCGAGTACCGCGGTGCGCGCGTCCCTCGGTGCGAGCGCCGTCAGGGTGCCCATGGCCGCCAGGCCGACGAGCCCATCGGGCACCGCCACCCGCATGAACGTCAGGCGCGGGCCCCAATGGCCCCAGTGCGGCACCGCGTCGAGCGCGAAGTGCGAGAGGACACCGAGCGCGAAGGCGGACGCCGGGCGGCGGCGGGCGGCGGCGCCGATCACGGCACCGGAAAGCACGTGATTGGTCACCAGCATGTCTTCTAAGGTACCGGGCATCTAAACACGGGCGTCCCGGTCGTCTCCCGCACGCGGTGCGCCACGCCTGGTAGCGTTTTCACCATGCTGGACAGACGATTCATCAGGGATAACCCGGAGGCCGTCAAGGAGGCCGTCCGAGTTAAGGGCATCGACCTGGACGTGGACGAACTGCTCAGCCTGGACCAGTCCAGCCGCGAACTTCAGCGCGAGCTCGACGAGGCGCAGACCAGGCGTAAGGCGTTCGCCAGGGAGTTCGCCAAGGCCGACGAGGAGACCAGGGCCAAGCTGAAGGCCGAGCACGAGGAGCAGGATCAGCAGCTCAAGACCGTCCGCGACCGGCTCACCCGGGTCAACGACCAGTTGCAGGCGCTGCTGCTGCTCACGCCGATGATCCCGTGGACCGGGTCGCCGGTCGGCCCCGACGACTCCGCCAACGTCACAATCAAGGTCTGGGGCGAGAAGCCCGTTTTCGACTTCCCGGTCAAGGACCACGTGGAGCTGCTCGAGAACCGCGGCTGGGCGGAGTTCGCCCGGGCGCGGAAGGTCGCGGGCGAGCGGGCCTACGCGCTCACCGGGGACATGGTGCTGCTCGAGCGCGCGCTGCTGTCGTACGCGATCGACCACCTGGTCTCGCTCGGCTCGACTGTGATCTCGGTGCCCGTACTGGTCAGGGACGAGGCGCTCATCGGCAGCGGCCAGTTCCCCATGCACCGCGAGGAGACGTACGCGCTGCCCGCCGACGATCTCTACCTGGCGGGGACCGCCGAGGTGGCTCTCGTCGGCCTGCATTCCGGTGAGATACTCGACGCGAAGGCGCTGCCGATCCGCTACGGCGGCGTATCGCCCTGCTTCCGCCGGGAGGCGGGCAGCGCCGGCCGCGACGTCCGCGGGCTGCTCCGGGTGCATCAGTTCGAGAAGGTCGAGCAGTTCGTCATCTGCGCGGCCGACGACGAGGAGTCCGACCGCTGGCACGCGGAACTGCTCGGTGTGGCCGAGCACCTGCTGCAGGGCCTCGGGCTGCATTACGAGGTGCTCGAGATCGCCACCGGCGACATGGGCGCGGGCAAGTACCGGATGAACGACATCAACACCTGGTTCCCCTCGCTCGGCGGCTTCCGCGAGACCCACAGCTGCTCCTCGCTGCACGACTGGCAGGCACGGCGGGCAAACGTCCGCTACCGGGACACCGACGGGACGGTGAAGTTCGCCTACACGCTGAACAACACCGCGATCGCGACGCCCCGGCTGCTGGCCGCGGTCGTCGAGAACTACCAGACTGAAGATCAACGGGTCCGTGTGCCGCAGGTGCTCCAGCCGTATCTCGGCGGCCGGACCGAGCTGTAGCCGACTAGAAACCGGAGGGCCGTGCACCGTGGGACGCGAGCGTCGTACGCTGCGAGGCGTGGAACTCCATGCTGATCGCGTAGCCGAAATCGCCCACCGGCCAGTGGCCGAACTGCGGCGCCGCGATGTCGCGATCGCGCTCCTCAGCGTTCCCGCTGAGGACGCGCTCGCATCGCTGCCGGTGATCCGGCGCGGCCTGCTAGCCGCGGGTAACCCTTTGTCAGCGCCGTTCTGGCAGTCGGCGGAGGTCATCCTGCACAAGATCAGCGAGCACGCCGCCACGTTCGGTGACGTGCACGGCTGGCTTGAGGCGACGGGGACCGAGCCGATCGGGATCATCGGCCTCCACGTGTGGGAAGAGCCGTCCGCGCGCAGCCCTCTGCAAGAGGAGATGCACGCGCGGCTCGTCAACCACCTGGAGGAGCGGCTTGCCGCCGGGGAGATCGACCCCGACCGGCTCGCCACCGGGGACAAGACCGCCCGGCAGGAGTGCCTGGCACTGCAAGAGCGCTGGATGACCACGCCGCTGCCCGACGGCCGGGTACCGATGACCGTGCTGCTCGACGAGCAGGACGAGGCGTTCCTCGCGGACTGGGCGGCGGCCGACGCCGAGGCGCGCACCGCGCTTCAGTCCGTGCTCGACCGGGTGGGGAAGCGCCCTGTCCCCGGCACCGATCTCAGGTCGGCGGCGGCCCGGCTGCGCGCGGACATCTCTCGGCCCGGATGGCCGGGGCAGATGCTCGTTTCGTTCAGCGGGCGCACCGCGGACGCGCTGCCGGCCGACGACGCGGAGCTGTGGCTCACTCTCGCCACTTCGGTGGCGTCGCCGCAGGGCGACCCGCTGTCCGAGGAGGACAGGGAGTTCGCCCGCGCCATGGAGTGGGCGGAGGACGAGGACCTCAAGTTCGGCGACGACCTCGAAGAGCCGGGCACGGAAAGCGAGCCGGACGAGCTGTCCGCGGCGATCGCCGCGGTCTGCGCGCTCGACCACTTCGACTGGCTCGCGGTCATGTCCGCCCTGGTCACCGGCGGCCCCGGCACGCCCGCGTCGGCCGCGGACCTGGCCCGGTACGTCAGGGACTTCGACCCCGACGAGGTCATCGGACTCAAGGTGGCGGACACCGGCGACGTGGAGTTGGACGAGGAAGGCGCCGCCGGGTTCGGCGACGAGGACCTGGCCGACGACGACTTCGACGACTACGCGGACGACGACTTCGACGAACTGAGCATCGAGGGACTGTTCCTGCACGTCACCGCGATGTGGTCGGTGCTCGGCGCGATCGACGAGGACGACCGCCTGACGCCACTCGGCTGGTGGGGGCTTCCCGAGGCCATGCGCCGCGCCTGGACCGAGTAGCGAGCCTTCCCGGTACGCGAGCGGCGAGCGCGCCATCGTCGGCCGGAAAATACTGCGGGCCGCCGGGAAGCTGACCGTAGGTCAGCGAACAGGGTGGCCCGCCTCGGCGGCCTAGTCGCGCTTGGCCTCGGTTGCCTCGGCGGCGGACTGGGACTCGGCGTTCGCGTTCGCCTCGGCGGCGGCCGCCATGGCGGCCCGGTGCGCCGCAAGGCCGCGCAGCGGCCGCTGGGGCGCCGCGTCGCTCGCGCCCTCCGCCTCGGTCTCCTCCGGCTTCGGGCCGAGCTTGCGGAACTGCTTGTTCATCGAGCGCAGCAGGAAGAACAGCGCGAGCCCGAGCGCGGCCACGACGAGGAAGCCGAGCAGACCAGGCTCCACGTCGTTGAGCGTGGAGGTGGAGTTGGCGGCGAGAAACGTCACAGGGGCACACTCTCCCGGATACCCGCGAAAAGGTCATCTTCCGGCAGCTCGGTATCGACGAGCGACCTAGCAAGATGATAGTCCTCCGTCGGCCAGGCGGTGCGCTCGACGTCACGCGGGCAGGCGAACCACGAGCCGTTCGGGTCGATCTGGGTGGCGTGGGCGCGCAGCGCGTCGTCGCGAATGCCGAAGCAGTCGGCCACCGCGACCCTCGTGGTGATGTCCAGGGTCTTGTCGCCCCGCTCGAGGCGCTTGCGCGCGCGTTCCTCCCACTCCTCGAAGATCTTCGAGTAGGGGGAGTCGAGGCCGCGCCGGACGAGTTCCTCGTGGAGGGCGGCGTACTTGGCCCGGTGAAATGTAACGAAGTAGTACATCTTCATCGGCTGCCAGGGCTCACCCCCGACCTCCGGGTAACGGTCGGGATCCGCCGCCGCCTCGAACGCCTCCACGGCGACCTCGTGGGACTTGATGTGGTCGGGATGCGGGTAACCGCCCGACTCGTCGTAGGAAAGCATCACATGCGGGCGGAAGTCGCGCACCAGGCGCACGAGCGGTGCCGCCGCCTCGGGCAGCGGCACCAGGCCGAAGCTGCCCTCGGGCAGCGGCGGCTTCGGGTCACCCTCCGGCAGCCCCGAGTCAGCGAAGCCGAGGAAACGCTGCTCCACCCCGAGGATCTCGCGGGCCTTCGCCATCTCCGCGCGCCTGATCTCCGGGAGGTTGGCCAGCACCTCCGGGCGGTCCATCGCCGGGTTCAGGATACTGCCGCGCTCGCCGCCCGTCATGGTGGCCACGAGGACCTCGACACCCTCGCGGGCGTACCTGGCCATCGTGGCCGCGCCCTTGCTCGACTCGTCATCCGGGTGCGCGTGCACCGCCAGCAGGCGCAGCTTCAACGTCGTCGCCCTCCGTCTGTCCTCAGTACCTCTAACGAAACACCGGCCCGGTTTAGCGGCATTCCCGCACGGGAAACCTGGGTCGGAGGCCTCCTGCAGCGCCGCGCCGCCTACCGGCCGCACTTGACTAGTTCGCGGCAGTGGCCGACTCTTGTTAGCCTCAGAAGATTACCCCCGGAGACCGACTGGCTCCTGGCGGATGGCGGCAATGCCGTGCGCCGGGGAAAAAGCCAGCACGCAGCGGCCCGAAGAGTCCTGCGGAGTAATGAGGAGTGACCGTGACCGAGACGCGCAACGAAAGCGTCACCTGGCTTACCCAGGAGGCGTACGACCGGCTTAAGACCGAGTTCGATTACCTCTCCGGACCCGGTCGCAGGGAGATCGCCGCAAAGATCGAGGCGGCCCGTGAAGAGGGGGACCTGCGCGAGAACGGCGGTTATCACGCGGCCAAGGACGAGCAGGGCAAGCGTGAAGGTCGGATCCTTCAGCTCCAGCAGATTCTGGAGAACGCGCGGGTCGGCACGCCGCCCCGTACCGACGGGGTGGTCGGCCCGGGCATGACGGTAACCGTCCGGTTTGTCCGCGACGACGAGGAGGTCACGTTCCTGCTCGCCTCGCGCGAGGAGAGCGGGTCGCCGATCGACGTTTACTCGCCGAAGTCGCCGCTCGGCGCGGCGATCACGGGCAAGAAGGTCGGCGAGAAGGCGACCTTCTCGCTGCCCAACGGCCGCTCCACGACCGTGGAAATCCTGGACGCGGTGCCGTACGGCGGCGCTTAAACGCGGCAACGGGCGTCCGCCTGCCGCGATGCGGCAGGCGGACGCCCGTTGCTTTTGGCGTCGCTAGCCGAAGGCGCGCGCCGCCGTTCCCGGACTGAGCGACCAGGGAGGAAACGGCGGGTCCAGCGCGCCGGAGGCGAGCGCGGGAAATACTGCTAGCCGATCAGCGCCTCCGGTTCGGGGGCGGCGATCTCCTGGGCCGGCTCTCCCCGGCCGCGCAGCGGAACTTCCTTGATCAGCAGCGCAAGCAGGAAGACCAGCACCGACGCGGGCGTGACCCAGAGGAAGACGGTCTGCACTGCGTGGGCGATGCCGTTGTACACGACCTCGCGGACCGCCGGCGGGAGGTTGGTGACCGTGGCCGGGTCAAGCGACGCGCCGCTGACCTTCGACCCCGCCGCCGCCGCGACCCCGCTCATCGACTCGGTCAGCTTGTGCGCGAAGACCGCGCCGAACGCGGCGACGCCGAGCGAGCCGCCCATTTGCTGGAAGAACATGCGCGCGCTCGTCGCCACGCCCATGTCCCTCAGCTCGACGCTGTTCTGCGCGATCAGCGACATCATCTGCATCAGGCAGCCCATGCCGAGCCCGAGCACCACGTAGTCGACGCCGGTCTGCCAGCGCGAGGTGTTCACGCCGATCCTGCTCAGCAGGAACATGCCCACCGCCATGACCAGGCCGCCGACGATCGGGAACATGCGGTACTTCCCGGTCTTGGTGGTCAGCGCGCCCGCGAGCACCGAGGTGACCGCCGAGCCCACCATCAGGGGCGTCATGAGCAGGCCGCTCACCGTGGGCGAGGCGCCCTGCACGGTCTGCTGGTAGAACGGCAGGAAGGTCATCGCGCCGAACAGCCCGAGTCCGACGAAGAACGTCAGCGCCATGGTGACGGAGAAGTTCCGGCTCTTGAACACGTGCAGCGGTAGCATCGGCTCCGCCGCGCGCCGTTCGACCGCGAGGAACGCCGCGAGCCCGGCGATCGCGATCACCAGGAGCCCGATGATCTCCCACGAGCCCCACGCGTACTGGGTGCCGCCCCAGGTGGCGAGCAGGATGATCGCGGTGGCGACCACGCCGAGCAGGGTGCCGCCCGCGTAGTCGATCCGGTGCTCGACCCGGCGGGCCGGCAGCTTCATGACCGCCATCAGGTAGATCAGCGCCGCGCCGCCGAGCGGCAGGTTGATGTAGAAGATCCAGCGCCAGGAGAACGCGGTGGTGATCCAGCCGCCGACGAGCGGGCCGCCGACGGTGGCGACCATCATCACGACCATGAAGTAGCTCATGTACTTGCCGCGCTCGCGCGGCGGGACGATCTCGCCGAGCGTGGCCATCGCGCCGACGATCAGGCCGCCGGCGCCGAGGCCCTGCAGGGCGCGGAAGGTGATCAGTTCGCCCATCGAGGTGGACAGGCCCGACAGCGCGGACCCGACGAGGAAGACGGAGATCGCGAAGATGAAGAGCTTCTTCCGCCCGTACATGTCGCCGAGCTTGCCGTAGAACGGCGTGGTGATCGTGGACGCGAGCACGTAGGCGGTGACCACCCACGACAGGTGCGTCGCGCCGCCCAGGTCGCCCACGATCCGCGGCAGCGCCGTGCTCACGACCAGCTGGTCGAGCATCGCGAGCAGCATCGCCATCAGCAGGCCCGGCAGGACGATCATGATCTGCTTGTGCGAAAGGAACGTGCCCGCCCCCGCGGACGCGTCGCCCGCCGCTCCCGGGGCGCTGTCCCCCGTTGCCTCACTCACTTTCTTTCTCTCTCTCTTCCCCGCGTTCGGGGAACTTACTTGCCGCCCGGCTAGTTTAAATCCATTGGAAACGCTATATTCCTAACTAACCGGCCGTCAAGTAGATTTGGCCCGTCCGAGACGGGTAGCAGGCAGCAGGTGGAGGGCACGGCACGAGAATGAATGCGGCAGAGACCGAGCGCGACACCGCACTGGAGGCGAGCGCGGGAAATACAGTGCACGCCAGCCGGCGTGGTGACACTCGGGCGCGCATCCAGCAGGTCGCGCTCGAGCTTTTCGCTGAGCAGGGCTACGAGCGGACCTCGTTGCGCGAGGTAGCCGAGCGTCTCGGCGTCACGAAAGCCGCGCTCTACTACCACTTCAAGTCGAAGGAAGACATCGTCCGCAGCTTCACCGAGGACTACTTCAGCCGTCTCGACGCGCTCATCGCCTGGGGCAGGGAACAGCCGGCGAGCGCGCTGACCGCGAGGGAACTGCTCGACCGCTACATCACGATCGTGTTCGAGAGCGGCGAGGTCTTCCGGTTCCTTGAGCGCAACCAGGCGACCATCCACGGCACCGAGGCCGGCAAGCACCGCTTCACGCAGTTCCGGCCGCGGCTGGCGGCGCTCATGGAGATCATCACCGGGCCCGACGCGCCGACGCGCTCGCGGATCAGGGCCGCCGCCGCGATCTTCGCCGTCAGCACCTCGTGCATGTTCTTCACCAAGGACGCGCCCGAGGCCGAGCTTGACCCGCTCCTGCTCGCGCCGCCAAGCCAGGAAGAGCTGCGCGAGATCGTCGTCGACCTCGCCACCGACGTTCTCTCCCGCGATGACCGCTCAGGCGGGGCCCCGCAGTAATTTGCGACTGGGCGCGGGTTAGCTGAATGACAGGTTGTAGCCGGCCGCGCGCAGTTCGTCCTTGACCAGCGCGCAGTGGGCGGGGCCGCGGGTCTCAACTTGCAGTACCACTTCGACCTCGTCGACCCGCAGAGTGGGGGCGAGCCGCTCGTGGCTGACCTCGAGTACGTTCGCGCCAAGGTCGGCGAGCAGCCCGAGCAGCGCGGCGAGCGAGCCCGGATAGTCAGGGACGCGGCAGCGGAAGCCGAGGTACCGCCCGGCGGCGGACAGCCCGTGCCGCAGCAGCTTGGACAGCAGCAGCGGGTCGATGTTGCCGCCGGAGAGCACGATCACCGCCGGCGGTTCGACCTCGCCGAGGCCCTCGAGCAGTGCCGCGACGCCCGCCGCACCGGACGGCTCGACCACCTGCTTGGCGCGCTCGAGGCAGAGCAGGAGCGCCCGCGCGAGCGCGGCCTCCGTCACGGCAACGACTCGCACGCCCGCCTCCGCGAGTATGGCGAACGGTATGTCACCCGGCCGCTGCACCGCGATGCCGTCCGCCATCGTGGGCCCGCCGACCACCTGGACCGGCGCTCCCGCCTCCACTGAGGCGACGAGACCCGGCACCGCCGACGCCTGGACGCCCACCACTTTGACGGACGGGTCGAGCGACTGCACCGCGACCGCCATCCCCGCCGCGAGCCCGCCGCCGCCGACCGGGACGAGCACGGTGCGCACTCCTGGGCACTGCTCGATGACCTCGAAGCCGAGCGTGCCCTGGCCCGCGACCACGTCCGGGTGATCGAACGGGTGGATGAACACCGCCCCGGTCCGCTCGGCGAACCGGAGCGCCTCGTCGAGCGCGTCCTCGACCGTAGAACCGTGCAAGATCACCGACGCACCGTAGGCGCGGGTCGCCTCCACCTTCGGCAGAGGCGCCCGTTCCGGCATGACGACCGTGGCCGTCGCGCCGAGCAGGCCCGCGGCGAACGCGACCCCCTGCGCGTGGTTGCCCGCACTCGCCGCCACCACGCCGCGCGCCCGTTCCCCGTCCGACAGCCGGGCAATCCGCGTGAACGCGCCGCGCACCTTGAACGACCCGGTTCGCTGGAGGTTCTCGCACTTCAGGTACACGGGCCCGCCCAACTGCTCGGAAAGCACCCGTGAGTAGAGCATCGGGGTGGGCGAGATGACATCGCGCAGCAACTCGCGTGCCGCCACGATGTCATCGGCCTGTACTAGCGGGGTAGTCGTTGCCACCCACGAACATTAACCCCCCCGGTGACCCGCCGAGGATGCGAGCACGCGCAGAGCCGACATAGTGTCGGAAGAGTGCAGCACAGCAGCGAGGAATTCAACGCAAGCGCTCCGCACAGCGGGCCGACCACTCTGAGCGGCCTGAAGGCGAGCGGACACCTCTATCGCACCGTCAAGCAAGAGATCAGAGAGAACCTGCTCACGCGCATGCGCGCGGGCCAGGAACGGTTCCCCGGCATCGTCGGCTTCGACCAGACTGTGCTCCCCCACGTCGAGCGCGCGCTGATCGCCGGGCACGACATCATCTTGCTCGGGGAGCGCGGCCAGGGGAAGACGCGGCTGATCCGCACCCTCGGCGAGCTTCTTGACGAGTGGACGCCCGTGGTCACGGGCTGCGAGATCAACGACCACCCCTACGCACCGGTCTGCGCCCGCTGCCGCCGCCTCGCGGCCGAGCTCGGCGACGACCTGCCCGTCTCATGGCGGCACAAGAGCGAGCGTTACGGCGAGAAGCTCGCGACGCCGGACACCAGCGTCGGCGACCTGATCGGCGACATCGACCCGGTCAAGGTGGCGGAGGGACGCACGCTCGGCGACCCGGAGACCATTCACTTCGGCCTGGTGCCGCGCACCAACCGCGGCATCTTCTGCCTGAACGAGCTGCCCGACCTGGCGGAGCGCATCCAGGTCGCGCTACTCAACGTCCTCGAAGAGCGCGACATCGGCGTCCGCGGCTACTCGCTGCGGCTGCCGCTCGACATCGTGCTCGTGGCCAGCGCCAACCCCGAGGACTACACCAACCGGGGCCGGATCATCACCCCGCTGAAGGACCGGTTCGGCGCGGAGGTCCGCACCCACTACCCGCTCTCCCTGTCCGACGAGCTCGAGCTGATCGGCCAGGAGGCCGAGGTCGTGTGGGACGGCACGGACCAGGGCGCGGACTTGCCCGAGCACCTGATCGAGGTCATCGCGCGGTTCACCCGCCTGGTCCGCGAGTCGCCGGCGGTGGACGGCCGCTCCGGCGTCTCCGCGCGGTTCGCGATCGCGGCCGCCGAGTCGGCCGGCGCCGCCGCGGTGCGCCGCGCCGCGCTGGTCGCCGAGGCACGGGACGAGGTGCCCGTCGCGCGGGTGGTTGACCTGCCCGGCATCGTTCCGACGCTGCGCGGGAAGGTCGAGTTCGAGGTCAGCGAGGAGGGGCGCGAGGACGAGATCCTCGGCCACCTGCTGCGGCGCGCGATCGCGGAGACGTTCCGCTCGCGGCTGGGCGGTGCCGACCTGTCCGGCATCCTCGGGAAGTTCGAAGACGACGGCGCGATCGAGTCGGGCGAGCTGGTCTCGGCGACGGAACTGCTCCGCCGCACCGGCGAGGTCCCCGGCCTGGCCAGGATCATGGCGCGGCTCGGGATGGAGGGCCGGGAGTCCTTCGGCGAGGCCGCGGCGGCCATCGAGTTCGTCCTCGAGGGCCTGTACCTGATCCGCCGGCTTTCCAAGGACACTAGCGATGGAACGGCCACATACCGGACATAACCCAATCAAGGGCAAAGACCAGGATCGGGCGATCGGGCGCGGCAGGTCAGAGGGACGGAGCACGACAAATGGCCAATTACCGGTACGGCGCGTACGACGATGGTCCCGACCCGCTGGCGCCACCGTACGACGTCAGGGAGGCGCTCGATGAGATGGGCGAGCGCATCCTCGGCGGCGACAACCCGCGGGACGCGCTCCGCGACCTGCTGCGGCGCGGATGGCAGGACCGGCGCGGACTCGACGACCTGATGCGCCGCGTCCGCGAGCGGCAGCGCGAGCTGCGCAACGCCGGGCGGCTCGACGGCATGCTCGACCAGGCCCGCGAGCTGCTCGACGAGGCGCTCGAGGCGGAGCGCGGCGCGCTGTTCCCCGACCCGAGCGACGAAGCCAGGGAACGCGAGCTTGAGCTCGACACTCTGCCGAACGACACCTCGCAGGCGATCAGGGCGCTGTCCGAGTACGACTGGCGCTCGCCCGAGGCGCGGCAGAAGTTCGAGGAGCTGCGCGACCTGCTGCGCCGGGAAGTGCTCGACAGCCAGTTCAAGGGCATGAAGCAGGCGCTCGAAAACCCGGATCCCGCGGCGATGCAGCGGGTCAAGGACATGCTCGCGGACCTGCGGCAGATGCTCGACGCCGACACGCGCGGCGAGCACACGCAGCAGGACTTCGACGACTTCATGGCCCAGTACGGCGACATGTTCCCCGACAACCCGGCCAACCTCGAGGAACTCGTCGACTCCCTCGTCCGGCGGATGATGGCGGCCGAGCGGCTGCTCAACTCGCTTTCCGACGAGCAGCGCGAGGAACTGGCGAACCTCATGTCCCAGGCCATGGAGGACGCCGGCCTCGCCGCGGAGCTGTCCGCGCTCGGCGACGCGCTGCGCTCCCGCAGGCCGGAGCTCGGCCAGCAGCAGCGCGGGGTCCGGATGTCCGGCGGCGACCCGCTCGGTCTCGGCGACGCGACCAGCGCCGTCGCCGACATGGCCGACCTTGCCGACCTGGAGTCCGCCCTCGGCCAGGAGTACGCGGGCGCAAGCCTCGAGGACGTCGACGAGGAAGCGGTCCGCCGCGCGCTCGGCCGGCAGGCGGTCGACGACCTCCAAGCACTGCGCAAGCTGGAGCGCGAGCTGCAGCGGCAGGGCTACCTGAACAGTGACGGCGGCAAGCTTGAACTCACGCCGAAGGCCGTCCGCCGGCTCGGCGACACCGCGCTGCGCCAGGTGTTCGCCGGGCTTGAGAACGGCATGCGAAGCGGTGACCACGACCGGCAAGACGCCGGGCAGGCCGGCGACCTGACCGGGTCCACGCGGGAGTGGGAGTTCGGCGACGAGCAGCCGATCGACGTCCCCGCGACCGTCCGCTCGGCCCTGCTGAGATCGGCGGCGGAGAACAGAAGCGACGCAACCGTTCGGCTGACTGCCGGTGACTTCCGGGTGGCGGAGACCGAGCGGCGCTCGGCGGCGGCGGTCTGCCTGCTTGTCGACCTGTCGTACTCGATGGCGCTGCGCGGCACCTGGGCGGTGGCCAAGCAGACGGCGCTCGCGCTGCACGCGCTGCTGCGAACCAAGTACCCGCAGGACGCGATCCAGGTCATCGGGTTCTCCAACTACGCCAGGGAACTGCACGAGACGGAGCTGGCCGGCCTCGGCTGGGACATGGTCCAGGGGACCAACCTGCACCACGCGCTGATGATCGCGGGACGTCACCTGGACAAGCACCCCGAGCACGAGCCGGTCGTGCTCATCATCACCGACGGCGAGCCGACCGCCCACCTGATGCGGGACGGCAGGCCGTGGTTCGACTGGCCGCCCGCGCCGGAGACCATCGAGCTGACGCTGGCCGAGGTGGACAAGATGACCAGGCGGCACGCCGCGCTGAACATCTTCATGCTGGCGGACGACGACCGGCTCGCCGCCTTCGTCGATAACGTGGCCAAGCGAAATGGCGGCCGCGTGCTGCGGGCCACACCGGAACGACTGGGAGAATATGTCGTAAGCGATTTTCTTCGCACTCGCGGCGCGCGCCGCTAGCGGCGGTTTTCGCCCCCTAGAAGTGGCGACAAGAGGTAACCTCGGTCGTATCACTGAGCCTTTTTTATCCCGCCATTCGGCGGGGAGATAATTGCCCGATTTATCGGGATAAGAAGGACTCATAAGGGGGCACTGTGCGAATTGTATGCGTCGGCGGGGGGCCGACCGGGCTTTACTGCTCGCTTTTGCTGAAACTGTGGGACCCGGCGAGCGACGTAGTCGTGCTTGAACGGAATAAGGAAGGCGTCACGCACGGCTGGGGCGTGACCATGGAACGGGAGTTCCTCGGCAGGCTCGCCGAGCAGGATGCCGAGTCGGCGCAAGAGCTCGAATGGCGGTCGATCCACTGGCGCGACCAGGTCGTCCGCTTCCGCGGCGGGCACGAGGACGGCCGCGAGAACGGCGAGGCCCTCGGCGTGAGCCGCCAGCGCTGCATGGACGTCCTGGCCAACCGGGCCAGGGAGCTCGGGGTGCACATCCGGTACGAGCAGGACGTCCGCGACGGGTCGCGGCTGTCCGCCGCGGACCTCATCGTGGCCGCCGACGGCGCGAACAGCCGACTGCGGTCGGCCCACCGCGAGTTCGGCACCACCGTCACCGAGGGGATGAACCGGCACATCTGGCTCGGCACGGGCAAGCTCTTCGGCTCGTTCAACTTCATCTTCGAGCAGACGGAGGCGGGCTGGATCTGGGCCTACGCCTACCAGCACGAGCAGCGGGCGAGCACGTTCATCGTCGAGTGCGGGCCGCAGACGTGGTCGGGGCTCGGCTTCGACAAGTGCTCGCCGACCAGGGCGCTCGGCCGCCTCGAGGAGATCTTCTCCCGTCACCTGGACGGTCACCGCCTCTGGTCGCAGTTCGCCGACGGCGCCGACGCGCAATGGCTCTACTTCCGCTCGGTCAGCAACCGGCGCTGGCACCACGGCAACGTCGTCCTCGTCGGCGACAGCGCGCACACCACGCACTTCTCCGCCGGGCTCGGCGCGTCGCAGGCGATCGGCGACGCGATCGCGCTCGTCGCCCAGCTGCGGCGCGCGAGCGGCGGCGGCCTGACGGCCGCGCTTACCGCGTACCAACGCCAGCGCCGGGCCGAGCTGCGCCGCCACGCGGCCGAGGCCAGGCGCAGCGCCCTGTGGTTCGAGAACGTCCCGCGCTACGCGGACCTGACGCCGAGCCAGTTCGCGACCGTGCTGCATGCCCGCCGCGCGGCGCTGCTCCCGCTGCTGCCGCCGCGCCTGGCCAGCCGGCTGCACGGCGTCGGCCAGACGCTCGGCGTGGCGGGCGGGCCGCGCTCACTCGCGGGCCGCTCCTAGCGGCTGTTTCCGGGGGGGCTCGGGGAGGCGTCCCCCGGGGGTTAGCGGCCGGCGCGCGGGCGCCGCCGGAAGATCGCGGAAAGGCGCCTGGCAATGCCGCCCGACGGGCGGAACTTGGGGCAGTCGGAGCACACCGCGCACTCGGCGCCGGCGCGGTAGTGCTCGTGCGCGGCCCGCCCGTGGCCGCAGCGGCAGACGGCGTCGCTCGACTCGTCCCGGTGCATAGGACTCGAATGTTAGCGGCACGGCGGGCTGGTCATACTGATCTTTATGGTGTAGCACTAGGCAAGGGCCCTGGTCAGGTCCGCGAGCAAGTCGTCGGGGTCCTCGATCCCGACCGACAGCCGGACCAGGTCGGACGGCACCTCAAGGGCCGACCCGGCGACGGAGGCGTGCGTCATCCGCGCCGGGTGCTCGATGAGCGACTCGACCCCGCCGAGCGACTCGCCGAGCGTGAACAGGGCGGTGCGGCCGCAGACATCGACGGCCTTCTCCTCGCCGCCGGCCAGCCGGAAGGAGACCATGCCGCCGAAGTCACGCATCTGCGACTTCGCTACCTCGTGTCCGGGATGGCCGGGCCGCCCCGGGTACAGGACCGAGGTCACGGCCGGATGCTCGGCGAGCGCCGCGGCTACCCGGGCAGCGTTCGCGCAGTGCCTGTCCATCCGCACCGCGAGCGTCTTGATGCCGCGCAGCGTGAGCCATGCGTCGAACGGGCCGGCCACTGCTCCGGTCGCGTTCTGGTTGAACGCGAGCTCGTCGGCGTGGGCCGGGTCCTTCAGTACGATGACGCCGCCGACCACGTCCGAGTGGCCGCCGACGTACTTGGTGGTGGAGTGGACCACCACGTCGGCGCCCAGGTCGAGCGGGCGCTGCAGGTACGGCGAAGCGAACGTGTTGTCCACTACGAGCAGCGCGCCGTGGGAGTGGGCGAGCGCGGCGAGCGCCCGGATGTCGACGATCGCCAGCAGCGGATTCGTGGGGGTTTCCGCCCAGATCAGGCGGGGGCGGTGCTCGGCCGCGGCCCTGGCGACGGCCTCGAGGTCGGTCTGCCGCACCGGAGTGTGCTCCACCCCCCATGCCCGCATGACCTTGTCGAACAGGCGGAACGTCCCGCCGTACGCATCGCCAGGGATGAGGACGCGGTCACCCGGCCTGCACAGCGTGCGGATCAGGCAGTCCTCGGCGGCCATGCCCGACGCGAACGCGAACGCCCGGGCGCCGTTTTCCAGTGCGGCCATGCAGGTCTCCAGCGCGGTGCGCGTGGGGTTCGCGGTACGCGAGTACTCGTAGCCACCGCGGGTGCCGCCGACGCCGTCCTGCTTGTAGGTCGAAGTCTGGTAGATCGGGGTGACGACCGCGCCGGTGAGCGGGTCGGGCTCTTGCCCGGCATGGATCGCCAGGCTCTCGAAGCTCAGCTTCTCCGCGTCCAGGTGGTCGAGGTTCACTGGTTACCTCCCGCGTAGTAGGCGAGCAGGTCGGCCCGGGTGAGGACGGCGGCAGGCTTGCCGTCGACGTGCACCAGCGCGGCGCCTGACTTCTCGAGGACCGCGGCGGCGCGGCTGACGGGCTCACCCTGGCCGAGCACCGGCAGCGGCGGCGACATGTGGCTGCTGACCTTGTCCTGCGGGCTGGCGCGGCCGCTCACCAGGTCATCGAGCAGGTCGCGCTCGGCGACGGAGCCGGCGACCTCCGCGGCCATCAGCGGCGGCTCCTCCTGGACCACGGGGAGCTGTGAGACGTCGTACTCGCGCAGCAGCGCGATCGCCTGCGCGACGGTCTCGTCCGGGTGGACGTGGACGAGGGCGGGAAGCTCGGTTTCCCTCGCGGCGAGGAGGTCGGCGACCGTAGTGCCCGTGTTCTGCTCGCGGAGGAACCCGTAGTCGGCCATCCAGGCGTCGTTGAAGATCTTCGACAGGTAGCCGCGGCCGCCGTCGGGCAGCAGGACCACGATGACGGCGTCCGGCCCGGCGGCAGCGGAGACGCGCAGCGCGGCCGCCACGGCGAGACCGGACGAGCCGCCCACGAGCAAGCCTTCCTCACGGGCGAGCCGCCTGGTCATCGCGAACGAGTCAGCGTCGCTTATCGCGATCACCTCATCGGCGATGTTCCGGTCGAAGGTGGCGGGCCATATGTCCTCGCCGACGCCTTCCACCAGGTAGGGGCGGCCGGTTCCGCCCGAGTAGACGGAGCCTTCTGGGTCGGCCCCGATGATCTTCACCCGGCCGTCGGACGCTTCCTTAAGGTAGCGGCCGGTGCCCGAGATCGTCCCGCCGGTCCCGATGCCCGTCACGAAGTGGGTGACTCGCCCGTCGGTCTGCCGCCAGATCTCCGGACCCGTCCAGTTGTAGTGCGCGGCCGGGTTGTCCGGGTTCGCGTACTGGTCGGGCTGCCAGCCGTTCTCGGTCTCCCTGGCGAGGCGGCGGGCGACGCTGTAATAGGAGTCCGGGTGGTCCGGCGGCACGCTCGTGGGACACACGACGACCTCCGCGCCGTAGGCGCGCAGCACGGCGATCTTGTCGCCCGCCACTTTGTCCGGGCAGGTGAACAAGCAGCGGTAGCCGCGCTCCTGGGCCACGATCGCCAGCCCCACGCCCGTGTTGCCCGAGGTCGGCTCCACGATCACGCCGCCGGGGCGCAGCCTGCCTTCCCGCTCCGCCGTCTGCACCATCCGCAGCGCGATGCGGTCTTTCACCGAGCCGCCAGGGTTCAGGTACTCGATCTTCGCGAGCACGTTGTCCGTCCTCGCGATGCCCTTCGTCACGGACCTCAGCCGAATCAGGGGCGTGTTCCCCATCGCCTCGGTCAGCGAGTCGTACACGTCCACCGGGTTCTCCTTTATGGTCGCGCCGTCTTCACGTAGGTTGCCAGATGGAAGTCTCAGGGATGCAGCAGGTCCCTGTTAACGTGGAGTGCGACACACGTAAATACCAGGAGGCGTCGGTATGCCAGAAGCCGTCATCGTCGCGACCGCCCGCTCACCCATCGGCCGGGCATTCAAGGGATCGCTGACCTCCATCAGGCCCGATGACCTGCTTGCCCAGATCGTAACGGCGGTGCTTGCCAAGGTACCGCAACTGGAGCCGTCCCAGGTCGAAGACCTGATCGTCGGCTGCGGGCTGCCCGGAGGCGAGCAGGGGTTCAACATCGCCCGGGTGGTAGCCGTCCTGCTTGGCCTCGACGGCGTGCCTGGCACCACGGTCAACCGCTACTGCTCGTCCTCGCTGCAGAGCACCCGGATGGCCTACCACGCGATCAAGGCCGGCGAGGGCGACGTGTTTATCTCCGCCGGCGTCGAGTGCGTCTCCCGCTTCGTGAAGGGGTCGAGCGACAGCCTGCCCGACACGCACAATCCGCTGTTCGCCGACGCGGAGGCGCGGGCGGACGCGACGGCGGCGGCGGAGACGCCGTGGCACGACCCGCGCGAAGACGGCCAGGTGCCCGACATCTACATCGCGATGGGCCAGACGGCCGAGAACCTCGCCGCGCTGCGCGGCATCACGCGGGCCGAACAGGACGAGTTCGGTGTCCGGTCCCAGAACCTCGCCGAGAAGGCGCTGGCCAACGGCTTCTGGCAGCGGGAGATCACCCCGGTGACCCTCCCGGACGGCTCCGTCGTGGCGGCGGACGACGGGCCGCGGCCGGGGACGACCCTGGATAGGGTCGCCACGCTCAAGCCGGCGTTCCGCGAGCACGGGACGGTGACGGCGGGTAACTGCTGCCCGCTGAACGACGGGGCGGCCGCCCTGGTCGTCATGAGCGACGTGAAGGCGGCGGAGCTCGGGCTGACGCCGCTCGCGCGGATCGTGGCGACCGGAGTCGGCGCGCTGTCGCCGGAGATCATGGGCCTCGGGCCGGTGGAAGCGTCCAAGCAGGCGCTCCGGCGGGCCGGGATGGCGATCGGCGACGTAGACCTCGTGGAGATCAACGAGGCGTTTGCCGCGCAGGTCATCCCCTCCTACCGTGACCTGGGCGTCGACTCCGCGCGGCTGAACGTGAACGGCGGCGCGATCGCCGTCGGCCACCCGTTCGGCATGACCGGCGCGCGGATCGCCACCACGCTCATCAACAGCCTGCAGTTCCACGACAAGACCATCGGACTCGAGACGATGTGCGTCGGCGGCGGCCAGGGCATGGCGATGCTCCTCGAGCGGCTTTCCTAACTGGCGTTTTCTGGTGCCTTCGGGGGCGACCGCCCCCGGAGGATGCCCTCTCCTGCCCCTGAGTGTAAAGATCATCTCGATCAGACAAACAAGACATTGCGGGAAGGTTGCGCCTGGGTCTTGTCAGCGGCCCACCGGTGAGGCAGTCTCGACTGAAAGCGGCTTCCCACCCGGAGGTGCCAATGGCGCTTACCCACTCCCCCGCTACTCACAAAAGCCTCATCGCACGCATCCCGTTCGTAACGGGACGTGAGCTCTCCGAGTGGTTCAGCCACCTGGAGTCCGGGCCCGCCTTCCTCCGCCGTGAGGAGCGCGCTAACTGGCTGGCCGACGAGCACGGCATCTGCGACCGCTACGCCGCCGCCATCGTTCGCGAGTACGAAATCCGCCGCCGTCTCAGGCTCTTCGGCGCTTAGCTTTCCCATAAGCACGGAAAGCGCCACCGCACTTTCCATTTGCGACTTGCACATGCAAGCGCAGATGCACAGTCGCACTACTTAGGCCCCGATCCATTAGAGTGCCCCCGGTCGGGTTCGAACCGACACTAGGGCCCTTTTAGGGGGCCAGCCTCTGCCCTTGGGCTACGGGGGCGAACCAATAATACCCCGAAATGCGCGATCTGCCCGCATACCGCAATTTCGACATAAGCTTTCAGATCCGCCCCAATTTCGGGATATTCAAAAATGGGTCAGGCGTGGCGCGTGGTTAAGGAGCGCGCCGCAACCACCATGCGAGCGCGGCTCGGCCGCTGGCCTCTCGGCCCTGTTGGGCAGAAACACCAGGCGCGATCCACCAGAACCCGTATTTTTAGGGATTCTGCACCCTCTAATAGGAAACCCTGAACCCCGGGGCGGGGCGAGGTACCCCGCCGCGGGAGCCCGGCCATCCTAGGAGTGGACGTGAGGATCGCGCGCGTAGGCGAAGGCCCCGCCGGCCGGTACTCCTGCGTGCGGACGAAGCCGCTCGGACTCGGCTCCCGGTCAACCGCCGACGCGATCCGGCGGCGTGCCGTCCCGCCGCGCGAGTTCACCCGAATGCTCCAGTTGCAGTGGTCACCTCTCATGCCCCGCCTGCCACCGCAGTTGACCTTTTACCGGCGCGAGGCGAAGCAATGATTCGCAGGAGTCCACGCGCGAAGATCGTTCTGCCGCACGGGCCGACCAATAGTGATACGGAGGGCATATCAGGTGATTGGCCAGGCAAGTACCTAAATTGACCGTCAACTGTCCGATATTGACCGCTTCTTTGGGGTTCAGTGGCATTTCAAGATGGCACGCTTTGGCGAAGAGCTCCGGTGCCAGCTACACTTCCTTTCTAACCCATAAGCCATTGAGGCAGCAATGAACGCAATGTTTGTTATCTGTGTAATTTTTACCCCTAGCGCTCCAGTCTGGAGGAGTTGACGCAAGGATGACGGGGGTTCAGGTCATCCATCCGAGCGACCTTGGTCCGAGCGAGATCGCCGCGTGGCACTGGATGCAGCGGGCGACGCCGTCCATGGCCGACCCGTTCCTCGCGCCGGAGTACACGATGACCGTCGGCCGCTTCCGGCCGCAGTCCAGGGTCGGCGTCCTCTTCGAGGGACAGTCCGTCGTCGGCTTCTTCCCGTTCGAGGCTCGACGGCTCGGCGTTGGCGTACCGGTCTCCGGGTGGATCTCACCCTGCCAGGGGATCATTCACGCCCCCGGGGCGCGATGGACCATGAGCGAACTGCTGCGCGGGTCTGGCCTGGCGGCCTGGCGGTTCGACAACCTCATCGCGGAGCAGGCGGCGTCGGGGACGTTCCATGCCAGCATCGCCTCATCCCCGGTCATCGACCTCACCGGCGGCTTCGAGACCTATTACGCCCAGTTGCGTAAGCAGGCCCACCGCTTCTGCCGGGAGACGGAGCGAAAGGCCCGCAAGCTCGGGCGCGAGGTAGGAACGCTCCGTCTCGAACACGATTCACGGAACCCCGACCTGCTGAACACGCTCATTGCCTGGAAATCCGAGCAGTACCGGCGGACCGCTAACGTCGACCGCTTCGACCAACCCTGGATACCGAGTTTGATGCACGCGCTGCTCGCCACGCAAAGCGGTTACTTGTCCGGCATGCTTTCCGTTCTTTACGCCGGAGAAAAGCCTGCCTCCATCCAGTTCGGGTTGCGGGCGGGCGAAACCGTCGTCGGCTGGTTCACCGGGTACGACCAGGCTCTCGGCCGGTACTCGCCGGGACTGGTGCAGATCACGATGATGACCGAGGCGCTGAGCGCCGCCGGGGTGCACACGATGTGCATCGGCAAGGGCGCCAAGCACTCCGCCCAGATCTTCAAGAATCACGACGTCCTGGTGGCCGAGGGCATGGCGACCAGCCGGTCGCCGCTCGGGGCGTCGCACCGCCTCATCAACGGCGCGAAGCGCGAGGCGCTGCGTGCCGTGCGCGAGCACCCGGCGCTGCATGACGCGGCCGACCTACTGCTCAGGCGGACCGGGGCGGCCAGCCGGATTTACGGCAAGGTTTGACGGCGCCTAATACTGGCTCTGGCCCCGCGGCCGCCCAGGTGCGCGCTCTGATGAGCACCGCGTCGACCATGTCGCCGGTGACGCGGCCGGTGAAGGTGTTCTGCTGGCTCGGGTGGAAGCAGCCGAGCATCAGCACCTTCCCCGCATCCGACGCGAGAACGACCTCGGCGCCGTGCCCGAAGGCCGGACGCGGCCGTGGCACCGGGTAGCCCGCCTGCGCGAGCACCGGCCAGCACGCTTGCCAGGCAAACCCGCCGAGGACGACGACCACCCGCAGCGTCGGCGCGACCAGCCGCAGTTCGGCGGCGAGCCAGGGGGCGCACGTGTCGCGCTCCTGCGGTGTCGGCTTGTTCTCCGGTGGGGCGCAGCGGACGGCGGCGGCCATCCGCGCGCCGATGAGCCGCTGCCCGTCGTCGGCGGAGATGCTTGTCGGCTGGGCGGCGAGGCCGCACCGGTACAGGGCGGCGAACAGGAAGTCGCCGCTCCGGTCCCCGGTGAAGATCCGCCCGGTGCGGTTCCCGCCATGGGCGGCGGGCGCCAGGCCGACGATGAGGATGGAGGCCGCCGGGTCGCCCCAGCCGGGGATCGGACGACCCCAGTACCGCTCGTCGCGGAACGACTTGCGGCGGGTGGCCGCCACCTCTTCCCGCCAGCCGACGAGCCGGGGGCAGGCGCAGCACACCGACTGCCTGGCGCTGAGCTCCGCGAGGTCGGCCGAGCGCGCGGCGAGCGCGCGCACCTCGGCCGCGCTGTCCGCCACGGGCGTCGCGGCCGTCGCCGGGTCGCCCGGCCAGCCCGTCCCGGGTAGCACGTATTCCATCGGCCTCTCCAGCAGCGCCGCAGGGTGACCGTCCGCCCGGACGGGCCTGATACGATCGCGGTTTTTGCGATCAGGCCCGTCCGGGCGGACAGCCGGGGGGACGAGTATTCTAATTTTGCATTCCACGAGGGAGATTCCTCGGCAGAACGGACAAAATTAGAGTACTCGTCCGGGGGGTCGTCCCCCCGGGGGATATGAGACCAGCGACCATGCGATGCCGTCGAGAATGTCGTGCTCGCTGACGAGCACCTCGGAGAAGCCGAACCTGGTCATGATCCGGTCGAGGATGAGCGCGCCCGCCCCGATCACGTCCACCCGGCCCGGGTGCATGACCGGGATGGCGGCCCGTTCCGCGCGGGTCATCGCGAGCAGGGCAGCGGCCGTCTCGTGGACGCGGGCGGCGGACACCCGCGAGTGATGGATGCGCGCGGAGTCGTACTCGCCGAGTCCGAGGGTGATCGCGGCGACCGTGGTGACCGATCCGGCCAGGCCGACCAGCGTCCGCGCTTTCTCCGCGGGCACGACGGCCGCCACCTGGTCGATCGCGGCGTCGATGTCCGCGGTGGTGGCCGCGACCTCGGCCGCGAGCGGCGGGTCGGTGTGCAGGTGGCGTTCGGTCAGCCGGACGCAGCCGATGTTGACCGACCGGGCCTGTATGTGAGCCCTGGCGTCGACCCGGTCGAGGCCGCCGAGCACGAATTCCGTGGAGCCGCCGCCGATGTCGGTCACCAGGTAGGGCGGCAGGCAGTCGTCGGCGAGCGGCGTGCCCGCCAGTTCCTTGGTGGCGCCCGTGAACGACAGCCAGGCCTCCTCGTCGCCGGTGATGACCTCCGGCGGGACGCCGAGGATCTCGACGACCCGGTCGGTGAACTCCTGTGCGTTGGCCGCGTCCCTCGTCGCGCTCGTCGCGACCATCCTGACGGCCTGGGGACGGGCGTCGGCGATCAGCCCCGCGTACTCGCTGAGCGCGGTCATCGTCCGGTCCAGCGCGGCCGTCGAGAGCCGGCCGGTCCTGTCCACGCCCTCGCCGAGCCTGACGATGCGCATCTGCCTGGTAACGTCCGTCAACGGCGCCGGAGACGGGCTGACCTGGTCCGAGTCACCACGCACCCGTTCGGACTGATCCGATTCTTGACTGAGGTCTGCGATCAGCAGCCGGATGGAATTCGTGCCGCAGTCGATAGCGGCGACCCGCATGGTCACGTGGGCTCCTCTGAACAACTGGGTACGCAGGGACCGCGTGACCACCACGAGCCCGCCGCGTCAAGTGCCTCGCGGCCAAGCGGGTTGGCGCCGGGCGCGGCGAGTTCGTGCGCGGCCAGGGCGTGCAGGCATTTGACCCGGTCCGGCATGCCGCCCGCCGACTGCGTACCCGGCGGCAGCGGTTCAAGTCCTTCCGCCGCCGCGGCGGCGTCCCTGCGCGCCAGGTAGTCACGGTGCGCCCGCGCGTACCCGGCCCGCAGCTCGCCGTCGGCGGCGAGCCTGGCCGTCATCTCGCGCATCAGCCCCGACGCCTCAAGTCCGCTGATCGCCGCCGCGGCGCGCGGGCAGGTCAGGTAGTAGAGCGTTGGGAACGGGGTGCCGTCGGGCAGCCGGGGCGCGGTCTCCACCACGTCGGGAAGCCCGCACGGACAGCGGTGGGCTACCGCCCGCAGGCCGCGCGGGGTCCGGCCAAGCTGCGCGGCGACCACCGCCGCATCGTCGCGGTCATTCATTTCTGAGTGGAGGCGTCGGCCTTCTGAACCGAGTCCCAGAGCTTCGCGTACCAGGGGTCGGCCGCGGTCTGCGGCTTGGCGGCGGACGACTTCGCCGGCTGGCCGGAGACGACCTCGTAGCACTGCTCCTGCGGGAAGCACATGTGCAGCTGGTCGCGCGCCTCCTGCTCGATGTACCAGGTCTGCGACAGCTTGGTGTCCTCCGCTTGCAGCGACTTGACCTGCTCGGACATGGTCTGCTGCTGCGCGAGCAGCTGGTCGATCTGCTGCCGCTGCGCGATGTACTCGCGAACCGGGTACGCCAGGCTGAGCGCGATTGCGCAGATCACGACGGCGAGCAGCGCGGCCCGCCCGGTCAGCTTGGTTGACCGCGCGACCGCCGCCAGGGCGGCGGCCTGCGCGGGTGAAGGCTGGGCCGGTGAAGGCTGGGCCTGCGTCGGCATGATCAGGCAGTGCTGCTCAGACGGCGGTGAACCTCGGGAACGCGGACCTGCCTGCGTAGCTGGCCGCGTCGCCGAGGTGCTCCTCGATGCGGAGGAGCTGGTTGTACTTGGCGACCCGCTCGCCGCGGGCCGGGGCGCCGGTCTTGAGCTGGCCGGCGTTGGTCGCGACGGCGAGGTCCGCGATGAACGTGTCGTCGGTCTCGCCCGAGCGGTGGCTGATCATGCAGGCGAACCCGGCGCGGTGCGCGAGCCCGACCGCGTCGAGAGTCTCGCTCACGGTGCCGATCTGGTTCACCTTGACGAGCAGGGCGTTGGCCGACTTCTCGGCGATGCCGCGGCGCAGCCGCTCGGGGTTGGTGACGAACAAGTCGTCGCCGACCACCTGGACCCGGTCGCCGACCGCCGCGGTGAACGTCCGCCACCCGGCCCAGTCCTCCTCGGCCAGCGGGTCTTCGACCGACACGACCGGGTAGTTCGCGACCCAGTCGGCGTAGATCGCGGACATGTCCTCGGCCGTCTGCGGCTTGCCCTCGAAGAGGTAGGCGCCGTCCTTGTAGAACTCGGTCGCCGCGACGTCGACCGCGAGCGCGATATCCCGGCCGGGGACGTAGCCCGCCTTGCCGATCGCCTCGACGATGAAGTCGAGCGCGGCCCGGTTGTGCTCGAGGTCCGGGGCGAAGCCGCCCTCGTCGCCCACGCCGGTGGACAGCCCGCGCTGCTTGAGCACTGACTTGAGCGCGTGGTAGGTCTCGGCCCCCCAGCGCACCGCCTCGCTGTAGGTCGGCGCGCCGATCGGGGCGATCATGAACTCCTGCACGTCCACGTTGGAGTCCGCGTGGGCGCCGCCGTTGAGGATGTTCATCATCGGCACCGGCAGGACGTGGGCGTTCGGGCCGCCCAGGTAGCGGAAGAGCTGCAGGCCGGCCGAGTCCGCCGCGGCGCGGGCGACGGCCATCGACACGCCGATGATCGCGTTCGCGCCGAGCCGGGACTTGCCCGGCGTCCGGTCCAGGTCGATCAGCGCCTGGTCGACGAGCCGCTGGTCGTCGGCCTCGTGGCCGAGCAGCTCGTCCTGGATCTCCTCGGTCACGGCGTCGACCGCCTTGGTGACTCCCTTGCCGCCCCACTCGGCGCCGCCGTCTCTTAGCTCTACTGCCTCGAAGGCGCCGGTGGAGGCGCCGCTCGGCACGCCGGCCCGGCCCAGCGAGCCGTCGTCGAGTACGACCTCGACTTCCAGCGTTGGGTTGCCCCGAGAATCCAGGATCTGCCTGGCATGCACCGCTTCAATGGACGCCACGTCGGCTCCTCGCCTGTCTTACGTACCTAGGTTCCGGTATGGAGCCTAACGGAGCGAGCCTGGGCAAGAGTACCTGGCACGCCGGTACGCCCCATTCCTTCCTCGGCGAACGTTCAGGCGGCCGCGCGCACGGCGATGCCGAACCCCGCCGCGCGGTCCGCGGTGGAGCAGAGCACGGTGCTGTAATCGGGATGCCGGCGGGCGAATACCGCGAAACCATCGTGCCCCCGGATGTCGTCCACCAGCATGGCGCCGCCCGGCTGCATGATCGACGCGGCCTGCTCCATCTCGAACAGGGTGTTCTTGGCGGTGTGCAGGCTGTCGTGGATGAACAGTTCGGCCTTGCCGACCTTCGCGACCAACGGTGGCAGCTCGCTCTTGCTCTCGCCCTCGAGGTACGTCCAGCGGGACCTGCACTCGTCGTTAACGGCGACGCCGGTCTGCCCGTGCAGCTTGTGGTTGAGGGGATGGGGCAGGTCAATGCTCCAGAGGTGGCCGCGGTCGTTCTTCGAGAGCGCCTCAAGCGCGACCCGGCTGCTGATCCCGTGGGCCACCCCCGTCTCGATCACGACGTCGGGCCGGGCGTGCAGCACCATGCACCATATGGCGCTGCACAGCTCGACATCGGCATCGCTGTACCACCCGTAGGTGTGACGGCCCGTCCCTAGCCCCTTCGCGGCCAGCAACGCGCCGATCTCGTCGAGCAAGCCGTGGACCTGCTGACTCTCGGGACACGGCCAGGGCGCGCCGAGCAGGCGGTGCATGTGTTCGTACCAGTTGTCGTCGAAGTCCGACTCCGTCCAGGGTGTTCTGCCGCGCCGTTGTCTCCACTCCCCTGGCAGCGCCCTGGCCACGCGTACCGGATGGGCAACGAACTCGCCCAGGATGGGCAGGATCTCGCGGGCAAACGTCTTCCGATTCATCTACTTGACGCTCCTCGCCATCGTGCCTGACAGTCATGCTTACGGGACTTGCGCTGGCGTTTGCTGCTCGTGCGGCGACTCTTTCCGGCCCGACCGGGCGCGCCGCGCCACCGACTTGGCGAGCAGTTCGGACAGCGTGTGGGTGCCCGCGATGAACCGGGCGGAAGGTCCGATGAACAGGACGGTGGGCGCGCCGCAGAAATACAGGCCGGGCACGGACGTCTCGCCGTTCCTGTTCACCACGGGGTGGCCGTTGAGCGTCTTGATGGACGCCCTGAGCTGCTGCGGCAGGAACGGCAGCCGCGCGACGTCGGGGCGGAATCCGGTGCCGGCGATGACGTGGTCGAAGTCGGCCTGCGCCTGCCGCGAGCCCTCGAGCGTGAGCCGGACGCCGCTGCCGTGCGGAACCGCTTCCTTGATGCGCTGGCCCGGCAGCACGTCGACGACGCCGACGACCCGGTCCTTCAGCCACCACGATCCGTTGGGTCCGAGCACGGTCTTGGCCTTCACGATCCTGACGCTTTCCGGCAGCACCCGGAAGGCGCGCGGGCGGTACCAGAAGGCGCAGTGCCAGCCTTCGCACAGCTGCGTCACCGGCCGCTTGATGCGGCCGAGCGCGCTCAGGTGCTCCGGGTTCATCGCGCTCCAGTTCAGCGCGGAGACCCGGGCGATAAGCTGCACGTTCACCCCGGCCTCGTGCAGCAGCGTGGCGGTCTCGATCGCCGACTGCCCCGCGCCGACCACGGCCACCCGGCGGCCCTTGAACTGGCCGAGGTCGTGGTGCGCGGCGGTGTGCGTGACGAGTTCGGCTGGCAGCCCCGCGAGTTCGGTGGGTACGTGCTGGTAGGGCAGCACTCCCGTGGCGACGACCACCTGCCGGGCGGTCACGGGCTCGGCGTCGGCGAACTCCACCCGGAACCCGCCGGCCACCGGGGTCACCTGGGTCACGGTCTCGTCGCGGACGTCGGGCACCAGCTGCTTGGTGTACCAGTCCGCGTAGTCAAGGAACCGCTCGCGAGTCAGCGGACCCACCCGGTCGACGTAGTCGATGCCCTCCTCGGCGCAGTACGCCGCGACGGTGTGCTTGCCGGTGGGCGAGGCGATCGTCGAGGCGTACGGTTCCGACTTCATGAGCATGCCGTCCGGCATGTGCGTGCGCCACGTGTCCATCGGCCGACCCACGATGACATGGTCAACGCCGAGCGCGGTCAGATAGGCGGAGATTGAGAGGCCGAACGGGCCGGCCCCGATGATGACGACTTCTGTGTCGGACATGAGCTACTCCTTACTGGACGACGGGCACGCGTTCCCCTGCGGCCCTTGGGAAAGCATGCGGGAAGGCATTAAGACTTCCTGAGAACATGGATTGTGTAGCGGAGCTCCGCGAGGAACGGCTTTATGTCGTGGCGGTCGAAATAGTCATAATGACGGGTCTTGGCGAATTCCGCGATAAAGGTATAAACGCACCGAGAATGCGACATGCCGTCCGGCCGGCCGCGGCGCCGCCAGTTCTGCCGCAGCCACCGCATGTCGCCGTGCAGCCAGCGGGTCCTGACCCCGTACTTGTACGTGGTCGCGGGCGTCACGCTCTGCCCGGTCGCGTGGAACCAGATCATCAGCGGAAAGTCGACTCCCGCCTGCACCGCGTTCTCGATCGTTCCCGCGAGTCTCGCGTTGATCTCCATCAGCAGCGGGCGATTGTCCGCGTCCCGCCGGAATTCGACCTCGCACACTCCCTGCAGGCCGATGGCCTTGGCCAGGAGCACCGAGGCGTGCATGGTGTCGTCGGGCACCTCGATGCTCTCCCTGACCGCCGAGGCCCCGCCGAGCGGCGGCGTTGTGCGGTGCGCGACGTGCCCGCAGGCCGCCACGACTTCGTCGCCCGCGATGAAGAGCGACACGCCCTCGCGGCGGCCGGGCACCCACTGCTGCGCAAGCACTCCCGCGCCGGCTTTGAGGAACCGCTCGGTGACTTCGGCCGCCTCTTCTTGGTTGATGACGTCGACGGGGACGAGGCGGTCCACGGTCCCGCCGGTCCACGAGATCGTCGGCTTGAGCACGAAGGGAAAGCCGAACTCGGTCACCGCCGCCGCGAGGCCGGCGCTGTCGCCGATCCGCAGCGACTTCGGCTGGGCGATGCTCAGCTGCTCCGCCAGCGTCAGGGTGCGGTCCTTGTCGTTCGCGATGTCGAGCGCGGACTCCGGGGCGAGCGCGAGCACGCAGCCGAGCTCGGCTAGCTTCTGCCGGTGGCACCGCAGCACGCCGATCGTGACGTCGCCGGTGGGCAGCACGACGCGCGTCGAGTGGTCGCGGACGAACTCGATCACCGCGGCGATGAACGCCGGCGTGTCGCTGACGAGGTCGGGCAGCACGAGGCTGCGCAGGCAGTAGCGGGACCGGAGCGCGGGCACGGGGACGGCCGGGTCGAACTGGGCGACGCTCTCGCCCGCGGCCACTCGCAGTCCGGCGCGGCCAAGGCTGCGGACGCTGGCGAGGCTCTGTTTCATCGCCGCGTCGAGTACGAGTATGTCGTAGCCGCCCGGCCCGCTGCCTGGTCCATTCCGCAGGTGCGGGCCAACCGCGAGCTTGCCTGTCATCAGATTGCAGCCCCTCGCACTTCAGCGGATAGATAGCGCTCCTCAATAACTTCATTTACGAGATGCGGTACCGCTTGCCCCTGATACACGAAAGGCTTTTCTGAGTCGGTTCACTTGGCGGCTCAAGACATGAACTCGCCCCGGCTGCTTCCTCCGTCTGGGCCGCCGCCGGCGCCGCGCTCCTGGTCACCGGCCACGCGATCGTCCCCGCCGGTACCCGGTGGAGTGACGGTCGTGAGGTCAAGAAGACCGAGGCTCACGTCGCTGCGGTCCGATCCGATCAAGACGGCGGAATTGAACCTGGTTCCCGCCAGCCTTATCATCTCGCCGACGCCGTGCACCTTCTCGGCGGAGGAACTTCCCGCTGTCACCACGGCGACGGCTTCCGAGGCCCACGTCGCCAGGTGCTCGCCGCCCATGGCAGGGTCGAGCGTGACCAGGGTCAGGAGCAGGTCGGCGGAGGAACAGGCGGCGACTACGGCCTCGTCCGGCTGCGTCCACATGGCCGCGGTGCCGTCCGCGGGCAACGGTCCGACGGGCGCGATGTCGTCGCGCTTGGGCACCGCGACCTGGAACGGTACGCCATTCTGGGTCACCTGGTGAACCCCGGGCGCCTTGGCGCCGAGCAGGCGGGCGAGCGGCCGGCCGGCGGACAGGTCCGCCACGACGACCTGTTTGCCTTCCTTCGCGCGATGGCTCGCCAGTGCCGCGACGGCGGGCGCGATGGCCTGTGCGTCGTCCACCGCCACGACCGCCAGGCTGGCCGGGCCGCGGTGGCTTCCAGAGACCGCGCCCTGGAGATAGGCGGAGACCCGCTTCATGTCACGGTCCCACCTGGCCGTGCGCCGTGGGCGCGGCAACAGCCCGCGGCGCGGTCTCCCCAGGCTGCCGACGCTGAGCCGGACGGGAGCGCCGAGCGCGGCGGCGACGTCGTCACGGCGGCGCAGCCGGTCGGAAAGCAGCGCGGCGATGATGACGATGCCCATCCCGACCGCGATGCCGCCGAACAGGCCGCCGAGCACGTAGAGCGACATCGCCTTCAGCCGCGACTGGTGAACCAGGGTGGCGGGATTGAGCACGTAGCTGCCGGACACCAGCGCCCGGGTGGTGGCGTTGTTCGTCGCCACGGTGCCGCTCGCGGTCTGCATGATCTGCCGCTGGTCGCCCCCCTGCGCCTGCAGTTGGGAGAGCTTGGTCTGCTGCGCGGGCGTGAGATTGCTGGTGGGAAGCTGGCTGATCTGGTCGTAGATTGTCTGCAGGCTTTGCTGGGCCGCGCCGACTTGCTGGTTGAGCAGCGCCGCCTGCTGCTGATTCTGCGTCTGCTCGATCTTGGCCCGGTAGCTGAGGAACGAGGAGGCTAGGGCCGCTGCCCGCTGCACCGCCCCGGCGCTCGTCGGCGCGCCGACGTTGAACATGAGCACGTCCGGCGTGACGACCGTGACGGAGTACGCCGCCTGGAAGCTGGCGACGGTCTGATTCAGGCCAAGTTGCTGCACGACGCTCGCAGCCACCGGCTGGCTCTGCGCGACGTTTTGGTCGGTCAGCACCTGGACCTCGGGGTCCGTGCCTTGGGTGTAGGCGACCAGGACCGAAGCCTGGGCATGATAGGCGGGCGGGTACTTCACGTACAGCCCGCAGCCGATGAGCAGGCCGAGCGCGGCGGTGGCGCACCACACCCACTTTCCCCGCCGCAGCGCGTCCCCGATGAACGACAGGCTTATCAGCCCGCCGCTCGGCCCGGCCCTGAGCGGTTCCTCTTCCACCGTGAGCCCGAGCGGTGCCCACAGGTGCTCTGGCAGGTCATCGTCCATGCCTGCCGGCCACGTCATTGGCCTGTCTGGATCGTTCACCGTGAGCTCTCCGTTACTACGCCTCGCAGGCGGTTGGGCAGCCTGCGCCGGGGCGGGCGAATCAACTGCGGCACGCGGCCGGTGGTCTTGTCCGTGGGCTCGGGGTCGGCGACGAGAATGCCGGCGACCTCGCGCCCGTTGCTACCGGCCGCGACGGCGGCCCGGGCCAGCTGCTCGGCGGTCGCCCGGCCCGCGGAAACGCCGAGAACCGTCGCGGCGGTGCGCACCGCCGCGGCCATCTTCGGCGCGCGGTCGTCGACAACCACGACGACGACGGTCAAGAGGGTGCCTTCCTGCTGGCCGGCGTCCTGGTCGTCGGCGGCGGCAACCCGCAGCAGGCTCGGGCGGTCGGGTGACGACGGCAGCGCGGCGCAGGCCGTGCGGAGCGCGGCCGCGGCGTCCGCGTCCTGCTGTGGGCCGATCACGAGCGCCGCGGGAATTCCCTGCGACGCGGCGAACACCGCCAGCTGCGGGCCCAGGGCAAGCGCGCCCGGATCCGAGGACAGCGACACCACGCAGAGCGACACGCCGTCATCGCGGGCCGCGGCCTGCTCGGCCCCGTCGCCCTGCGTAACGACGAGCGCCTGGCCGGTGACGCCAAAGTAACGCAGCACCGTGCGCAACTGCCAGGCGTGCACGGCCTGCGGCTGGTAGTTCACCAGCAACTCCGCCCAGCCCGCGGGGTCGGACGGACGGCCGACCGGGACCGCCGCGAGGACGGGAACCGCGATCGAGTTGGCTATCTGGTCGCGGCTTCTGAGCCGTCTGTCCCTTCGGCCGATCGCGAGCGCGGCGACGCAGCCGACGATCGCGCCGGCCAGGGCGCCGAGCACGCCGGCGATGAGCGTCGTTTCCAGCCGCGACGACGCCGTGGCGCTGACCGCGGGCTGGAACATCTGCGCTTGCACGTGCGCGACCGGGCTCTGCGAATCACCAACGTAAGCGATGAAGCTGTTGGCGACCGCGTTGGCGATGGCTTCCGAGTCGCCTGCGGTGGTGCCCGTCGCCGTGATCGACAAGAGGTAATTGGTTACGCTCGTGACCTGTACGTCGCGGCGCAACTGGTCGACGGTCACCGGCGGGCTTATCTTCTTCGCCGCCATCGCGAGCACCGGGTCGCTGCTCGCGATCACCACCTCGGTCACCGTGCTGCGCGTCGACGCGGGCAGCGAAACGATCGCGGTGCTGCTCGCCCCCGGCGGACTCAGCGCGCCGTAAGCGGCGCCGACAAGGAGGCCGCAGGCTGACACGATGCCGACGACGACCTTGAGCCGCCTGACAATAACAATGGATTTCCGCAGATCCAATGGCTCCTGGCTCATTTGGCCTTCGCCTGGCTTTCTTCATTACCCTCGCCCCCGTGATTATCGGGGGAAGAAGTTGATATGGATTTAAAGAAAGAGATATCTGGCAGCATTTCGGTATCACTGAACTCCAATCGCGTCACGAGAGGTGCATCCGCAACGCCCTGTCCGCGGCCGAGAAGCATGTAGGCGGCCACGGGCTCCGTCGGTCCGCCGGGAGCGGCGTCGTTCTGAATGCGGTGCAGCGTCCAGCTGAGCCCGAGCGGCAGTTCCATGCGCGCCGAACCGGGAGTGATAGAACCGGGCCAGCTGAGGAAGGCGCTGAACTCACCGTGTTCGACCTGAATTTCCGGGCCGAAGTGGAAGACCGAGCAGAAGTCGCGGGTGCCGCCGTCGATCTGGTCGACGATGTCGACGATGCGCGAGGCCCGGTCGAGCAGGACGGAGCGGCGGTGCCGCATCGGCGAATCGACCCACAGGTAGCCGTCGTGCTCGGCGGCCCAGTTGGCGATGTCGCCGTGGTCGATGAGCCCCGTCTCCCAGGCGTGCGCCTTACGCAGCCGCAGGAAGCGGCCCTTGTCGTATACCTGGTTCCAGCCGACGGCCTCCGCGACCCGGTACGTGATCATCGAGCGGAAGTACGACCACCACTGGGCACTGTAGTAGCAGTACGTCCCGGGGTCGGCGAGTATGTGCACGCCGCCGTACCTGACCTCCACGGAAAGCGCCGCGGTAGCCGCGCGCATCGCGGCCCGCAGTGCCCCGTGCGGTCCTCCGTCGCAACGGCACCAGATCTCGGGCAGCTGATCGTGGCCCGTGGTGGTGAGCAGCACCTTCCGCGGGCACCAGGTGGGTCGGTACGCCCTGGCCATCGTCACACCCGTTCCGGGCGGCCGGAGAGCAGGCTCGCGGCCACGGCTACCGTCGCGCTCGTGGTGGCCACGAGCGACTCAACCGGGATCGGCATCGGGCCGCCGGTTCGCACGGCCTCGACGAACTGCCGCATCTCAGACCGCTGGCCCTTGTCCTGGCCGCCCCGCGCCTTCGCGGTACTACGCCGGCGCCCGACCCAGAGCGCCGTGCTCCTGAAGTTGTCGAGCCGCGCGTTCCTGCCGCCGCCCGTGACGTCCAGCGTCTCCTTCTGGTAGCGCGAGTTACCGTCGCTCAGGTACGCGATGCTGCCGCTCGAGCCGTTGCCGAACCGCAGCGTCGCGTGGACGTCGCCGGCGCGCGGGCCGTGAACCGCGTAGACCTCGGTCGGCTGGCTTCCCGCCCACCAGCTCAGCGTGTCGATGAAGTGACCGCCCTCGCCGGTGAACCGTGACCCCTGGGCCTCCTCGTTGAGGTACCAGCTGTCCACGGCAAGCGGGCCGGCGTTGACGAGGTACCGCGTCACCGAGGTGCCGCTGCCGGGACCGAAACTCTTCTTCAGCTGGACGAGCAGCGGCGCGAACCGCCGGTTGAACCCCACCATGAGCCGGTCGTTGCCGGTCTTGTCGATGGTCTTGACTATGCGGTCGATCTCATCGTGGGATAGCGCAAGCGGCTTCTCCACGAAGACGGCCTTCCCCGTCTCCAGGGCGCGGCAGACGAAGTCGGCGTGCGTCTGGTGCCTGGTGACGACGAAGATCGCGTCGAGCGACTCGTCCTCGAGCACCGCGTCAGCGTCCGTCGACGCGGTCGTGAAGCCGAACTTCCGCTGTGCGTTAACCGCAGAGAGCGACCTGGTGGTCGCCACGTGCGCCAGGCGGACCGCGTCGAGCTGCGCCAGGTGCGGCAGCAGCATGGAGGACGCGTAGTTGCCCGCGCCGATGAATCCGACCGCGACGTGCTTGCCGCGGCCCGGCGTGCGCGGCGCGGCCTTCGTAGCGGGGAGCACGCGGCTCGTCGACGGCGCCTGGGCGTCCTCGGCGGGCTCCGGGTAGCGGAGCAGCACGCCGACGGCCTTCAGTTCGCCCGACTTCAGGTCCGCGTAGACCTTGGCCGCGTCCGAGAAAGGAAAGACGCCGGAGATGAGGGTCGCCACCTCGATGTCGTTACGCGCGACCAGGTCGAGGAAGGACTCCAGGTTGCGCTTCTCCGTCCAGCGGACGTAGCTAGCCGGGTAGTCGATGCCGTCGAGCTCGTAGCGGTCGTCGTAGCGGCCAGGCCCGTAAGACCGGGAGAACCGGACGTCGAGTTCCTTGTTGTAGTACGCGGTCCAGGGCAGGTCCAGCTTCATCTTGCCGATATCGACGATCCTGGCGCGGTCCCTGGCCAGCTTCACCGCCGCCTCGACCGGCCCGTTGGTCGCCCCGCCGGCCGCGAGGAAGACGTGATCCGCACCGCGTCCCTTGGTGATGACGGCGAGTTCGCTGAGTACCGCGTCCATGCCGTCGCCCGCGGGAGCGCCGCAGACCACGGCCCCGGTTTCCTCGGCCAGGCGGCAGCGGTCCGCGACAGGGTCAAGCCCGACGACCCGTACCCCGGCGGCGACGAGCAGCCTGACCACGAGCTGCCCGACGAGGCCAAGGCCGATGACGGCCGCCGTCTCGCCCAGCTGGACCTCGGACCGCCGTACGCCGTGCATGGCGATCGAGGCCACGGTCGAGAACGCGGCATGCTCGGGCAGCACGCCATCCGGGACCGCGGCGCACAGGTTGACGGGTACCCAGTTGTGCTCGGCGTGCAGCGCGTGCTCGTTGCCTGCCGCGGCGACAAGCTGGCCCACCTTGAACTCCTCGGCGCCGCGGCCGACTTCCGTCACCACGCCGCACAGCGAGTAGCCGAGCGGCGTGTAGGAGTCGAGGCGGTTCATCACCTTCTTGTAGGTGGTGACCACGCCCTGCTGCTGCACGGCATCGAGGACCTTGCGCACCTGGTCGGGGCGCGCCCGCGCCATGCCGACCATCGACATGCTCGCCTCGGACACCTTCATCATCTCGGTGCCCGTCGAGATGAGCGAGAACAGCGACCTGACCAAGACTCCGCCAGGACGGCACACCGGGGCGGGCACGTCGAGGACGGCGAGCTCGCCGGACTTGTAATTCTGGGCTATCTGCTTCATCAGGTCCTCAGCCGGTCTCTTCCTTCGTGGTGTCCATCGCGAGTCACGCCGCCACGCCCGCGGATCGCACGTTGCGGTACCACAGCTCCATCGAAAGCAGTTGCCATATCTGCTTGGCGTTGTCCTGGCGGCCCGCCTGGTCGTCCGCGATGAGGCGCTGCAGCGCCTGCCTGCGGAGCATCCCCGATCCGACGAGTTCTCCGCCGACCAGCACGTCGCCAATGAGTTCACGCAGGTCGTTGCGCACCCACGCGCGCAGCGGCGCGCCGAAGGAGGCCTTCGGCCGGTGCACGATCTCGCGGGGCAGCCAGCTTTCGGCGGCGTCTTTCAGCGCGGCCTTCTGCGTGCGCCCGCGTACCTTTTCTCGGCCGGGGACCGAAAACGCCGCCCGCGCGACGATCAGGTCAACGAACGGGACGCGCACCTCCACCGACGCCGCCATGGACGCCCGGTCCGTGTAGGTGAGGTTGAGCCCGGCCATGAACAGCCGCGCGTCGGCCAGGCACATCCGGTTGACCTCGTCGTCAAGCTCGTTGTCCTCGTAGATGGCCCGGTGCTGCTCGATGACCTGCGTGACCTGATCCTCCAGGGCCGGGTCGACGAGGGCCGCGAGGTCCTGCTGGTCGTACAGTGTGTAGCTGCGCCTGAACCTCGCCTCCTCCGGCAGGTCGGCGAAGGTCATGAAGCGCTTGGCCCAGCGCGGGTAGCGCAGACCGCGGTCGCCGATGCTCACCGGGACACGGTCCACGGCGAAGCGGGCGCCGGCCCGCACCGCACCCGGGAGCTTGCCGTACCGGCTGGCCATCACGCAGGCCAGGTGCTTGCGGTAGCCGCCGAACAGCTCGTCCGCCCCCATGCCCGACAAGATCACCTTGACCCCGCGCGCCCGCGCCGCCTCGCACATGAGCAGCGTGTTGATCGCGGCCGGGTCGCCGATCGGCTCGTCGAGGATGTCGACCATGCGCGGCAGCAGGTCCACGATGTCCGGCGAGATCTCGATCTCGTGCAGCTTGATGCCGTACCGCGACGCGACCTTCCGCGCGTAGACGGCGTCGTCGGGCATCGCCTCGAGCTTCTGGTCCTCTGGGCGGAAAGTGATGGTGTAGGCGTCGACCGCGCTCGCGGCCCGGTGCGCGAGGACCGTGATGATGCTCGAGTCGAGGCCGCCGGACAGGAAGCTCGACACGGGGACGTCCGCGACGAGGTGCGCGGCGACGGACTCCTCGATCACGGACCGCAGATCGGCGGCGGGACCCGCCGCCGCCTCGGCCGCGACGTCCTGCACGCGCCAGTAGGCGTGCATCTCGTGCGTGCCGTCGGGGTGGAAGCGGGCCAGGCACCCGGCGGGGAGCTTACGCACGCCCTGAATCGCGCACTGCTGTTCGGGGACCCAGTAGTAGAGCATGGACGCCACGAGCGCACCCGGCTCGATCCTGAGTTCCTGGCCGACCGCGGCGAGCAGCGCCTTGAGCTCGGAGGCGAAGACTACGCCGTCGCCGCGCGGCAGGTAGTACAGCGGCTTGATGCCGAGCGGGTCGCGGGCGAGCACCAGGTCGCCCGTCGCGGTGTCGGCTAGCGCGAACGCGAACATGCCGCGGAACCGGCGCAGCGCATCCGCGCCCCAGGCCCGCCAGGCCTCGAGCACCACCTCGGTGTCGGAATTGGTGGTGAACCGGGCTCCCAGCCCGGCCAGCTCGACGCGCAGCTCCTTGTAGTTGTAAAGCTCGCCGTTGTAGATAAGCGTCAGGCCTTGCTTGGCGAGCGGCTGGTCGGCCGCTGCCGTCAAGTCGATGATCGACAGCCGCCGGTGGCCGAGGTGCACGGAGACCCGCTCGTCTTCGTGGCTCCAAACCCCGGTGGCGTCGGGCCCGCGATGGGCGATCCTGTCGCTCATCACGTTCACCAGCTCCCGGCCTCCGGCCTGCTGGTAGCACCCTGCGATTCCGCACACACTGGCCCCTATGTCTCGGCGGCGAGCTCTACCCGGCGATTCACGCTTACTGGAGAGCGGGGTGGGCGATTCTGATACGACGCGACCCTTTCTGCTTTCTCCTAACGGCGATGTCGTGGTCAGCGCGAGGTATCAGGACCCGACGGTGGCGGATCTAGTTGCCAGTAGTGTCGCCGTGCCGCACCAGGGGGTAATGAGTGCATGCCCGCATGACCGTCGCAGCGCTGGGCGGTCCAGATGGCGACTGAGGCAGATGCTCACGTACTGAACGCGCCTGGACGGTCGCGACTGGCGGCATTGCGCCGGCTCCTTGGCGCGCGAGCGCACCGGCTTGGCTGGGGCGTGGTCGACCAAGCGGTGTCCAGCCTGACCAATTTCGCCGTGGTCCTGTACGTGGCCCGCACGGTAGGGGCCGCGCAGTTCGGTGCCTTCGGCCTGGCCTATGCCACGTACGGGTTCGCCCTCAGCGCGTCCCGTGGTCTTTCATCCGGCCCGCTAGAGGTGCGGTTCAGTGGCAGCGAACTCCAGGCCTGGCGGCGGGCCACGCGGCACTGCACGGGAACCGCCTGGGTTTGCGGACTCGTCTCCGGTATTGGCGTGTTGGTGGCCGCCCTGGCGCTCGACGGCACGGCCAAGTCGGCCTTCATCGCGCTCGGGCTGACCCTGCCCGGGCTCTTGCTGCAGGACAGCTGGCGATTCGCGTTCTTCGCGCTCGGGCGCGGCAGTCAGTCATTCCTCAACGACGTGATCTGGGCCCTCGCGATGCTGCCCGCCTTGGAACTCCTTCGGCTGACCCATGATCACCAGGTCTTCTGGTTGGTTCTCTCGTGGGGCGCGGCCGCGACGGTCGCCGCCGCGGCTGGGATCCTGCAAGCCGGTGTCATCCCAAGCCCGGCGCACGCCTGGGAGTGGGTGCGGCAGCAAGGCGACCTTGGGGTTCGCTACCTGGTCGAGTACATATTCATCAACGGCTCGAGCCAACTGCGTACGTACACGGTCGGCATAGTCGTGGGCTTGGCAGCGGTCGGCTACCTGCAGGCCGCCAATACGCTCTTTGGCCCGTTCATGGTTATCTTCTTTGGGATAACCCTGGTCACGGTCCCGGAGGCGGTCCGGGCGCTGCGCCGCTCGCCGCGGCACCTGTGGCTATTCTGCGTCTCCGTGTGCGGCGGACTCGCCGCGATCGCACTCGCGTGGAGTGTCGCGCTGCTGATAGCGCTACCCCGCGGATTCGGCGGCTGGCTGCTTGGCCCAATCTGGCGGTCGGCCTACCCGCTGGTGTTGCCGATGGCTATCACCGTCATCGGCTTGAGTTTCTACGCCGGGGCCAGCATAGGCCTGCACGCCTTGGGGGCGGCACGTCGGAGCCTGTGGGCGGCGCTTATTTTTTCGGCTTGCTGCCTAGCCGGCGGCCTGGCGGGGTCGCTCGCCGCCGGAGTGCTCGGGTCGGTCTGGGGCGTCAGTATCGGGATGTGGGCTGGCGTCCTGGTGTGGTGGTGGCAGCTGCGCGCCGCCTTCCGGGAGCTTGATGCCAACCCGCCCGGCACCGACGGCGTCAGCGGCGGCGAAGCGCGAGGCGGAACCGGTTCAACGGAACGAGTGTGAAGTAAGCCCGGTACGCGCCGCGGCCGATGAGACGGAGTTCAACACCGCGGGGACCCGGCGGAAGCATGAACCCTTCCGGCCGCCAGCGACGGTAGTCGCGGGTCATCTGGCCGAAGAAAACGCGCCGACTCGGCCTCGGCACCTTTGCCAGCGCGAAGACGTAATGCCTAATCGTACGCGCGAACAAGGCCGCGCGGACGGCCGCGCTAATGGGTTGGGTCTGCCTGGCTGACGCTACTCCGGTGTCAGGGCCTGAGCGCGCGCTTGGAAGAGGCGGCCCGAAACGTTCTGACAAGTATGTATAGATTGCCTCGTATGACGAGAACATATCGAAATGGCGATCACTGATTTCCGCCATGTACGAGCCGGCTCTGGACCGGCGGTAACGGTAGCAGACCGCGTCGAGCACGCCGATACTCGAAGCGGTCAGCGTGCAGGCGAGAGCAACCGGCACGTCCTCGTAGATGCCAGGCCCGAACGGCATGCCAAGCCCGGCAAGGAAGTCCCGGCGGACTACTTTGTTCCACATGCTCGACGTGACGTCGAGCAGCACGGGACTATCCGCGAGCGTGGTCACTTCCGGGATGGAAAGGTCGGCGCCGCTCGGGGTGACCCGGCCGTCCGCGTATATGTTCTCGTAGTCGATGACCAGGACGTCGGGGCGCAGCCGGTCCAACCGTGCGGCCACCTCGGCCAAGGCGCCGCGGGCGAGTTCGTCGTCGGCGTCCACGAACCAGAGGTACTCGCCAGTGGCGTGCTTCATACCAAGCTCGCGGGCGCGGCCAGGTCCAACCGTGGCCTCTGTGCGGATCACCGTGAGCCGCGGGTCGAGCCGAGCGGCGAGGATGGCGCCGCTGCGATCAGGGGAAGCGTCGTCGACGGCGATAACCTCGGTGTCGGCGGCTGCCTGATCGAGTATCGAGTCCAGGCAGGCGTCCAGGTAATCCGCGACTCCGTGCACGGTGACGATCACGCTAATGGCTGGCATAGGCCGAATTTCTTATTTCCGGCGCTTGCTGCGGTTCAGCGCCACCTCGCGGTACACGTCGAGCGTCGCCGCGGCGGTCGCGCCCCAGGTGAAGTCGGCCGCGCGCCGCAGGCCGAGATCGCGGAGCCGGTCACGATCCGGCCCCGCGGCCTCGATGATCGCCTTGGCGATGGAGCCCGGTTCCTTGGGGTCGGCGAGCACGGCGGCGCCGCCCGCGGTTTCCGGCATCGCGCTCGTGTTTGAGGTCACCACCGGGCAGCCGCAGGCCATGGCCTCCAGGATCGGCAGGCCGAAGGTCTCATTCAGCGACGGGTAGACGAACACGTCCGCCGCACGGTAGAAGTCCACGGTGTGCTCGAGCGGCACCCCGCCTACGAAAACGACCTCGTCCGCGATGCCGAGGTCCGCCGCCAAGGCGCGCAGCGAGGCCGAGTACTTCTTGTCGCGTCCCGGACCGACGACGGCGAGCTGGCGGTCGCCGAGTTCATCGCGCGCGAGCGCCCACGCCTTGAGCAGCCCGTCGCAGTTCTTGTACTGCCACAGCGACGACACGAAGAGAACGAAAGGCTTCGTGACTCCGTAGGATGCCACCCGGCCGCGGGCCAGGTCCGCGTTGCCGGGCTTGAACAGGTCGTGATCGACCGCCTCGTAGATCAGCTTGAGCTTGCCGTCGTCGACGTCCAGGTACCGCTTGACCTCGGAGCGCAGGCTCTCCGAGTTGATGACGATCGCGTCCGCGAGCCGCGCCGACCTTGGATAGTTCAGCTGCCGGTAGATGCGCGGCATCGGCATGATCGACGCGGGCTCGGTGAAGGCGTGCATCGTCTTCATGTGCACGACGAGGGACCACGAGGGGTTCACCAGGGGCGCCATCAGCGTGTTGAATACGTCGATCTTGCTGAGCGGCAGCCTGACCGGCGAATAGAGGTGTTCAGACAACGTGCGCGGCGTCCGCCGCTCGTTTGACCAAGGGTAGGTAATGTAATGAACGCGGTCGCCGTAGCCCTGGTAGAGGTGCCTGCACTTGGGGCTCACCAACAGGTGCAGTTCCTCGTCGCGGTCGAGTCGTTGCGCCACTTCCGGTATGACCCGAGTCCAAAACCAGTGGGCACCGGAAGGGTGCTCGGGGTTTTCCGTAAGCAGGTTGATCGCTACACGCATCCTGATACTCCTAGAATCGCGATTCGCTCCAGGACGAAGGGGGCCGCGGCCGCCAGGCTCGGGAACGACCAGACTCCAGACTGCTGGAATTCGCGGGTTCCCAGGTAAATACCCGATGCGCCGATCGTCTCGGCGAGGCCCATATCCTCCGGCCGGTCGCCCACCACCCAGGACGCGCGCAGATTCAGGTTGAGCGCGGTCTCCGCCGCCTTGGCCATTCCTGGCCGCGGCTTTCTGTCCTCGCTCGTGCGGGCGAATGCCTCGACGATCCCGGCCGGGTGATAAGGACAGTAAAGATAAAGGTCAATGCGCGCGCCCCGCTCGGCCAGGTAGCGCGCGATGTGCTCGTGCACCAGGGCGACGTCGTCGAGTCCGTAGAACCCGCGCGCGACGCCAGCCTGATTGGTCACCATGGCGACCGGGATCCCCGACCGGTTAAACGAGGCGATCGCTTCCGCGGCCCCGTCGATGAAATCGACCCGGTCGACCGAACCGACATAGCCGTGGTCCACGATGATGGTGCCGTCGCGGTCAAGGAGGATCCCGGGCCTTGGGCGGGGATCGCGCGATTCCGCACCCGTCACGGCCTCACCTCACCTGTCTACTCGCGTCCGGAATCCCGTCACGGACATACGAGCGGCCAGCCGGCCGCCGTGATACGGCGCGGCGGCCGAATTCCAGTTGCGGGCCGCCGTATCAATGCGGACCCTCCGCTGATCCTCATGAACGGCGCATCGGCCACGGCGAACGCCAGTGATCCGATCCGCGGGATCCGACGCACGGTGTGGACCGTAAGGGGGGAACACGCGTGACTTCGATGAAAGAGACCGCATCCTCAGGTCCGGAGGACGAGGACAATCCGGGTCGGGGTGAGACGTTGAGCATGACTTCGTTCGGTGCGATGGGTGGCGCGGCCATCGGCGACCCGCGCCCGGGCCTCGGGGCGCGCCAGAACCGATCGGAGAGATCGCTCCGGCGGCAGCTCTTCGCGGGCGATCTTGCCGCGGTGGGGCTCGCCTGGGGCCTGGCGATGCTGTTCCAGAGCCGCCTGCGCCCGGACAAGTCCGTCGTCGTGTCGCTGGCGGCGGTCGTGTCCGTGCTCGTCGTCATAAAGCTGCTCGGCCTGTACCGATCCTGGGTGTGTTCCGAGTTCGCCCGTCAAGCCGCCCGGATCATCGCGGCGACGGCAGTGGGCGGTGCCGTGCTCCTGGCTGCGGGCTGGCTCGCTGGCTCGCGCTTTGTCATGCCGGTCGCGCCCGCGATCGAGGGTGCCGTGGGTGCCGCCACGCTGGTGATCGTCCTGCGCTGGCGCTTCCGGCGGTGGCTGAAGAGCCAGCGAGCCGAGGGGTACTTCCTGCAAACGGTCCTCCTGGTGGGTACTAACGAGGACTCCGCCGCCATGTGGCAGATGTTCTGCGACGAGCCGGAACTCGGGTACCGGGTCGGCGGCGTGGTGGGCCGGATGGCCGACGCGGCCCCCTGGCGAGACATCCCGCACCGCCTGGCCCTCGACGAACTTCCCCAGCTCGCCGCCGAGGTCGGCGCGGAAGGCGTGATCCTCGTCGGCAGCGCGGTGACCTCCGCCGACAGCGCCGCCGCGGTGCAGGCGAGCCTGGGCTGCGGGCTGCACGTCCAGTTCTGGCCTGGACTTGCCGGAGTGCTGAGCAGGCGGATCCGCACCGCTCCGGTGTCTGGCCTGCCGATGCTCTACGTCGAGGCAAACCGGCCGCCGCTGTGGCACACGTGGGTGAAGCGCGGCATGGACATCACGGCCGCCGCCGTCCTGCTGCCGCTCTCCGCGCCGGTACTGCTCTTCGCCGCGATCTGCATCCGCTTGGAGGACCGCGGTCCCGTCATCTACCGGCACGCCGTGATCGGCCGGTACGGGGTGCACACCGAAGTGCTCAAGCTCCGGACGATGGTGCCGAACGCCTCGTCGATGCAAGACCGCATCGAGGAACTGAACGAGCGGAAAGGCGGTCCGCTCTTCAAGGCGGCCAACGACCCCCGGGTGACCAAGATCGGCCATTTCCTGCGCGCGACCAGCGTGGACGAGCTTCCGCAGCTCTGGGATGTGCTTACCGGCCGGATGAGCCTGGTGGGACCCCGGTTCGCGGTGCCGAAGGAAGCGGCACAGTTCGACGAGGAGTTGCAGCGGCGGACCGTCATGCGGCCGGGTATCACCGGCCTGTGGCAGACCGAAGCCAGGGATAACCCGTCGTTCAGCGCCTACCGGCGGCTCGACCTGCTCTACATCGACAACTGGTCACTCGGTTTGGACTTGGCGATACTCGCCAACACGGCGCACGCCGTGAGCGTACGGGCGGTGAAGGCCGTGCTCATACGCGGTCACCGCAAGCAAGGGCTTGCCCGCCCGGCCGGCATTCCCACTGTTATCCAGACGCCGGGAGCGAAGCTTTGAAGACAGCGACGAAGCGGAACGATGCCGACCGCATTCTGATCATCGTGCAGAACCTGCCGGTGCCATTCGACCGGCGGGTCTGGCTGGAGTGCCGCACGCTGACCAGGGCCGGCTACCGGGTGGCCGTAGTCTGCCCCAAGGGGCCGGGAGATCCTTCTTACCAGGTCATCGACGGAGTAGAGATTTTCAAGTACCGGCCGTACAGCCCGGGCGGCGGCGCCGCGACTTACGTCGCGGAGTACGCCTACTCGTTCGCGGCCACGCTGTTCAACTCGCTCAAGGCCGCCCGCGGCGGACGGTTCGCCGCGGTTCAGAGCTGCAATCCCCCGGACATCTTCTGGCCCATCGGCCTCCTCTTCAAGCTCTGGCACGGCTCCCGGTTCGTGTTCGACCACCATGACCTCTGCCCGGAAACGTTCGAGTCGCGTTTCCCGAACGGTTCGCCCCTGTTCTACCGCGGCCTCCGCTTCCTGGAACGCTGCACAATGCGGAGCGCCGACCACGTGGTGTCCACCAACGAGTCGTACCGGAGACTGGTGATCGACCGTGACGGCGTCAAGCCCTCACGGACGACCGTGGTGCGCACGGGACCCGACCCCGACAAGATGAAGGCGATCGCGGCCGTTCCCGCGTTGCGCCGTGGCCGGCCGCACCTCGCCGCCTACATCGGCGTGATGGGCCCGCAGGACGGGGTGGACTACGTCGTCAAGATGGCCCACTACGTGCTCAACACGCTAAAGCGCACGGACATCTCGTTCACCCTGATCGGTTCAGGAGACTGCTTCAACGAGCTTGTGGCCCTGCGCGACGAGCTCAAACTCGGTGACTACGTCGAGTTCACCGGGCGGGCGCCCGACGACGCCGTGCAGGAGATCCTGTCGACCGCGGACGTCGGCCTCTCACCCGATCCGCGTAACCCGCTCAACGACGTGTCGACCATGAACAAGACGATGGAGTACATGGCCTTCGGACTCCCGGTCCTCGCCTTCGACCTCAGGGAGACGCGCGCCTCGGCGGAAGAGGCGGGGGTCTACGCCACTCCGAACGACGTCAAAGAGATGTCTCGGCTGCTCGTTGACCTGATCGACGACGAGCCGCGGCGGCGGAGCATGGGTGCCGCGGGACGGCTCAGGATCGAGCAGAAGCTGGCGTGGCGCCATCAGGAGCCGAATTACCTGTCCGTCTACGACGGGCTGCTCGGCCGCGAGCCCCGCACCCCGCGCGTGGGCGCCGACCATGCGGCTTGAGGCAGGTGACCGGTCGGCGGCGCCGGCCTCGGATTTGTCAGCCAACTCGGCCGCTTCTGGCCTGGGGTCCGGCAGCCTGGGGCGGGCCACCTGGTACCTGCAGCGGCTGAGGCGCATGTCGCCGCGGGAGGTCTCGTGGCGGTCCGCCGATGCCGTCAGGAAGCGAGCATGGCGACGGCGGCAGGTGCGGCCCGGCGACGATGAAAATCGGTCCGGGCCTTTGCCTGCCTCTGGCTTCCGGTCGCCACTGCCCGCGGGAGCGCTTGACGCCGTCCCCGCGGACGACGCGCGGCGGCTGCTGCGCGCCGCGGACGAGCTCATGGACGGCCGCTGGGACGTCCTCGGGGTCACCCGGCACGACATGACGGCGCCCGACTGGTTCCTGGATCCGCTCAGCGGACGACGGGCGCCGCAGGCCAGGTACTGCTTCAGCATCAACCACCGCGACCAGACCGTCACCGGCAACGTGAAACAGGTGTGGGAGCTGTCCCGGCACCATCACCTGACGGTCCTCGCCAGCGCGTACGCGTTGACGGGCGACCCTCGCTACGCCGAGCGGACCGGGCAGCACCTCCGGTCGTGGTGGACGGAAAACCCGTTCCTTTCCGGCATCCACTGGACGAGCGGCATCGAGGTCGGGATCCGGCTGATCTCGTGGGTCTGGATCCGCCGGCTGCTCGATGGCTGGCCGGATGTCCGGGTCCTGTTCGAGCAGAATGAACTCGCGCGGCGGCAAGTCTGGTGGCACCAGACCTACCTGTCCGGCTTCCGCAGCCGCGGCTCCTCCGCCAACAATCACGTCATCGCGGAGGCCGCCGGGCAACTGATCGCCGCCGCGGGGTTCCCCTGGTTCGCGGAGAGCATTGCCTGGGCCGAGGAGTCGGCCGTACTGCTCGAGCGGGAACTGGCCAACAACACGTTTCCGAGCGGCGTGAACCGCGAGCTGGCATTCGACTACCACGGCCTGGTCGCGGAGCTCGGACTGCTCGCGGCGGTCGAGGCCGACCTGGCCGGTCGCCCGCTCTCCGCCGCGACCTGGGGGTCGCTTGGCGGCATGCTCGACGTCGCCGCCGCTTGCCTAGACGGCAGCCTGCACCCGCCCCGCCAGGGCGACAGCGACGAAGGCCGCGCCCTCGTGATCGCCGCACCGGAGAGCAACCGCTGGGAAGCGCTGCTGGCACTCGGACGAGAGGTCTTCAACGCGCCCGCCTGGTGGCCGGCGGCCCAGCCCGGCGTCGCGAGCACCGCCCTGTCGGCGCTGGCCAAGCCCCACCCGCGGCCCGGCCGGCCAGCCACGCGGCCGTGGCACTTCGGCGACGCGGGCATCACCATCCTCCGGTCCAAGCCGTCCGACGAGCCGGAGATGTGGTGCCGCTGCGACAGCGGACCGCATGGCTTCCTCTCCATCGCCGCCCACGCGCACGCCGATGCGCTGTCGGTCGAAGTACGATGCGGCGGAACGGAAATCCTGACGGACCCCGGCACGTACTGCTACGGGAGCGATCCGCAGTTTCGCCGCTATTTCCGTTCGACGATCGGGCACAACACGCTCGAAGTGCTCGGCCAAGACCAGTCGGCCTCCGGCGGCCCCACCATGTGGATCAGGCACGCCGAGTCGCGGCTGACCAGCCTTGAGTCGTCCGCCGACGGGGACGAGGCGCGCTTGGTGGCGGAGCACTACGGCTACCGCACGCTCCGCCCGCCGGTGACGCACCGCCGCACGGTGGAATTCCGCGCCGGCGAGCGCGTCATCGAGATCACCGACGAGGTCGACGGCACCGGCAGGCCCGCCGTCCGGCTGGCGTTTCACCTAGGGCCGAACGTCGAGGCCGACCTGGACGGCAGCGCCCTCGCCCTCGGCTGGCACGACCCGGATCACGGCCGCATGACGGCCACGATGACGTTGCCGCCGTCGCTCGACTGGTCCTTGATCCATGGCGCGACCGACCCGGTGCTCGGCTGGTACTCCCCGTCCTTCGGGCAGAAGGTCCCGGCCACGGACGTCATCGGCGTCGGCTTCGCGTCCGCGGGCTCGCCCCTGCGGACCCGCCTGCTCTTCTGCTGATCCCCGCACTCGGGGGCGGCTGCGGCGTCGGTGTTACGATCGTGGCGTGGCCGTTACCCGCTAGGCTGCATGTTAATGTTGAAGTTATTGACTTCGAATTTTTCCGGGTTTCCGTTCGTGGATACCAGCTCGACGCCGTTGCAGATCTGGTACAGGCTCGCCGAGCTCTTCATCCAGCCCTTCGAGATCGCGTAATTGAAGAAGTCGGTCAGGTTGACGTTGCCCGACAGCTTGCCGTTCAAATCGACGAAGGCGATGTACTGGTACGGCGGCGCGGAATGGTAAACGGAATAGGTGTGGCCACCGCTGATAAATGTGCCGCTGAGCGAGCCGTTGGGGGACTGTCCGTTGTCGAAGGTCCAGATCATAATTTCCGTCGATTTGCTGTCGGCGAGCCCGTTGAGCCAGATGTCGTACTCGAACTCCCAGATGCCGTAGTTCTTGCCAGCGCCCGGCGGCACGTCGGAGTAGTGGCTGGTAATGGATTTCCAGTCACTCAGGTTCGTCGGCGTCGGGTACCAGGTCTCCTGTATGTTCGGCGAGGTCTTGACGGCACCGTCCGACGTGTCGTTATTCATCGTGGCGACCGCGTACCAGTTGTTGTAGCCGCACACGTGGATCGACTGCGACAGGCCGCTGTAGTGGCTGGCATTCCAGGTGTCGTTGGTGACGTAATATTTTCCCGTCGTCACGCCGCTCTGCGCGTTCTTCGCGTCCATAGGGACGACCGCCGGCTTGCTGCAGGTGTTACCCACGGACGGCGGGATGGAACTGGCGTTAGTGTACATCGGCCGAGCGTGGCATCCGGAAAGGAAAGCAAGTCCAAGTCCGACGGCGACCGCCATGGCCCCGGTTGCCTTCTTGCCGTAATGCTTCGGTTGCTTCATAAAAGAACACCAACCGTCAGGTCCCGTTGCTCGATTTTACGTTATCGGCGGAGGATGCGTCCTGCTGCCAGTAGCCACTCCAGTTAGCGAAGTTCATAATGCCGCAGGCGCGGGACGGCAATTCTTTTTTCGTCGCCGGATCGGTTGGCACGGGCGTGCAGGTGCCATACAGGTACGCGTACCAGCCCCACGGCCCGGTGTACGCGTTATCAGACCAGCGGATCTCGCCCGGCGCCTGATTTTTATCCTGGGTCATGCCCGGCAAAGTCGTGAAGGCGTTCAGGTTGGAGAGCGGATCGGTCGTGCAGCCCTGGTCCCAGGACGGGCACCCCGTCAGAGACGAGTCGCTCATCATCGCGTTGGCGCCCCGCTGGGTATCGAACGGCGGTTCGCCGGCCACCTGGTACGCGATGAAGTTGGTACCGCAGCCGTTGGCGTTCGCGGCCGTGCAGGTCGTCGTGTTCCCGCCGCCGACCAAGGGAGCGCTCGACGCGATGGCCGACGGGTTGAACTCGAAGTCGTTGCCGGTAACCGAGATGTCCTTCGCCTCCCACTGGCAGCCGTTCCAGTAGGAAACGCCGTCCGGAGCGACGGGGCCGGAGGGCAGCGCCGCGCTCGTGGCGTAGAGCTGGCAGGTGCCCGCGTTGCTAACTTCGGCGCCGGCCGCCTCGGAACTGGTCAGGCCCGGAGAGACCGTCAGCGCGCAGTCGTTGGCGTAGCACTTCTCGGCGGTGACCTTGTAGGGCTGGACTTCACGGATCGGGCCGGTCAGGGTTCCCGAGCCGCGGACGAGCGACACGCCGGTGAAGCTGGTCGCGGTGGTTCCCGTGTAGGAGAGGATTGCCCCCGTGTAGCTTCCGCCGCCGTCGCGCCAGGCCACCGACGTTCCCACGCGCAGCTGACCGGATGAGGGGAAGCCCGCGCTGCTTGCCTTGACCGTCCCCGAGCCGGTGAAGGCCGCGACGTCGGTTCTCGTGTCCGTCTTCGTCGACGCGGGATCGCCGAAGCCGATCTGGTCGTCGATCGCGCTCGCCCCGGTAACCAGGACCGTCGAGCTGCCCGCCGCGACCGGTGCGGCCAGCGAAGTAGCACCGCCGTGGGCCTTGTCGCCTTCATGCGAGAAGTAATACTGGCCGCCGGAGGACGGCGAAGAGCTGTTCGGGAAGCCGCCGGAGCAGTAGGACGTGTCGTTGGGCCAGCCCTCGCCCGAGTTCTCGCATGAGCGGGCGCCGGCCTGCCAGACGTCGATGCCCTCCCAGTTGTTCACGAACTTGTTCTGGGAGACGAGCACTTGGTTTTCATAGCGGCTGCCGGGGACGTTGAAGCCCCCCGAGCTGTCCAGGTTCACCGCGCCGTCGCAGTTGCTACCGCAGCCGCCCTTGCCGCTTCCCCAGCCGCCGTCCGTGAAGTTGTTGTTAGTGACGTGCAGATTGAAGCCCGTCTCGCTGACGACCGCGGAACCGTAGCTCCGGTCGAAGTAGTTGCCGGAGATGAGCGTTCCCGAGTTCCCGTTGTCGAGCCAGACCGGGACCCCCTTGGCGGGGCTGTCGTTGACGAAAGCGTTGCTGACGATGTCGGCGTTGAGCGTCCCCCACCACTTGCCGCCGCCCGAGCAGCCGCAGCCGGGGTCGGGCCGGTAGTTCGACTCGTAGACCTCGTTGTGTTCGAAGTTGTCGTTGGTGCCGAAGATGTTGACGCCGTAGTCGCCCATCTTTGACAGGCAGTTGTACTCGATAGTGCCCTGGTCGCCACCGTAGACGGCCACGCCGAAGCCGGGGGTCGAGTAGCCGTCGTGGATGTTGTTGTGCGTGATCGTCCACCCGGTGCCGGTGTAGATGGTGCCCGTCGTGTTGTGGAGATCGTGCGAGATGTCGAGGTACTCGACGGTCACGTCGGCGGCGGGGCCGCCGTAGTAGACCGGTGTGCCGGCGGCGACCGGGAGGTCGAGGCCGGCGTTCACGGTGAGCGACGTGCCGGCCGACGCGGCGGAAGCCGCGTCGATCTGATAGGAATCCGCCCCGATCACCACGCTGGTGTAGCGGAGCAGCGGGGTGGTGGCCGCGCCGATGCTCACCGACGTCGCGCCCTGTGCCGCGGCCGCCGACACCTGGGCGATGGGACGTTCCCGCGCGCCGTACACCGCCGCGCCGGCGCTCTCCGCGCGCTTCAGCGGCGAACCGAGGGTGATCGTGGTGCCCGAGGCTTTCGCGATGGGATAGGTCATGCCGTCAGTAAACGTCAGCCAGCCCACGTACCCGCTGATGGGCGCGGTGGTGGTGACAGTTTGCGCGTTCGCCGGCGCGGCGGACGCCAGGGTGCCTGCGCCGCCGGAGAAGTCGAACGTGGCGTTCTGCGCGCTGATGCCCGCCGCCATGCCGCCGTCGTTGAAGGCCGGCTCGGGGTGGCCGGAAGATGAGCCGCCGATGAACTCATCCCCGGGCACCGACTGGAGCGAGATCTGTCCGTACGTCCCGCCCTCGAAGAAGTAGAGCAGGGGCGTCGCGGGGAAGTTGTAGGACGGCTGGTTGACGTTGCTGCCCGGCGCGTAGATCACGGCGGCCGCCGTCGCGGGGCTCTCGCTCGCGATGTAGGAGGGCAGCGCCGGCAGGGTCTTGCCGTAACCGGAAAGAGCCTTGTACTGCGCGACGGTGTAGGTGTGGCTTCCTGAGGTCAGCGCGTCGTAGGTCCACGGGCTGGTCAGGTACTGCGCCTGCTCGTCGCAGATTTGGAAGTCCTGGCCGGTCGTGGAGGCCTGCGAGACGGTCGGGGTAGCGGCAGGCGGCCCCCCGGAGTGGGAGCAGCCGATGAGACCGGCCACCGCCAGCGCCGCGGGAAGGACGAACGCGGCGACCCATGACCAGCGTTTGCGAGCGTGTCGCTCGTTCATTGGGATCGTGTCCAGAGGTCGATGGCGACTGCGGTGGCAAGCGAAAGCGGAGGCGGGAGCGGGTGTCTCTTAGCCGTGGCATCGCGCACCGTCATATGCCTTTACCCCCAGATGTCTCGCCATACGTTGAGTACGATCCGCGACCCGAGCGGGTCCAGTTTCACCGGCAGTTCCCGCATGTCGGCCAGGCTCTCGCGGACCGCGCGCTGCCGTTCCATCGGGCACATCACCAGCAGGAAGCCGCCGCCGCCAGCGCCGGTCACCTTCGCGCCCGTCGCACCGGCGGCGAGCGCGCGGTCGACCGCGCTGTCCACCTGGGCGTTGGAGATGCCGGCGGCTAGTTGCCGCTTGGCCTCCCAGCCCTTGCGCATCGCGTCGCCGACCGCCTCCACATCACCAGAGCGTAGGCGATCGACTGCAAGTCCCGCGAGATCGCAGAGCAGATCAAGTTGTTCATGGCTCGTTTTAATATTCGCGGTCTGTTCCGCGAGAATTGAATTCGCGCTCCTGGTGACCCCGGTGTAGAAGAGCATGATGTACCGCTGCAGGTCCCGGCGCACGGGCTGCGGAAGGTCGACTTCCTCGGCCACGACCTGATCACCCGGCCCGAACCGGATGTCCCGGATACCGCCGTAGGCGGCGATGTACTGATCCTGCTTGCCGATGGGCTTCCCGCAGCGGTCAATCTCGATCGCGCAGGCACGATCGGCGAGTTCTTCGGCTGTCACTTGCCTGCCGCGGTACGCGAACAGCGCGTGCAGCAGGCCGACCGTCACGGCCGAGGAAGAACCGAGGCCGGAGCCTCCCGCCGACGGGATGTCGGCCAGCGTGGTGATCTCCACGCCGCTCGTCACGCCGGTCATCCACATCGCCTCGCGAACCAGTTCGTGCTCTAGTTCCTCAACGCGGGAGACGATTTCCTTCTTGGAGTAATTGACGTAGATGTCGTCGTCGAACCGCTGCTTGACGATCACGTAGATGTACTTGTCGATCGCGCAGTTAAGTACCCTGCCACCGTGCTCGCGGTAGTAGTCCGGCAGGTCGGTACCCCCGCCGAGCAGGCCGATGCGCAGGGGGGTCTGAGTGATGATCATGTCGTGGACCTCTGGGCTCTCGCGGGCCATTCCCGCTGCGCCCGCTCGTAGGCGGCTACCGTCCCGATGTCGCGGAAATAGCCTTCGACGGCAACGACCTTGGCCCGGCCTACCAGCCTGGGCAGCAGGTCGTAGCCGATGTCTCGCGGCGGAAGGCCGTCGATCTCGTCGAGCACACCCGGCTCGAAGGCGTACATGCCGGCGTTGACCAGGTCGGAGACGGGGTTCAGCGGCTTCTCGGTGAACCCGGTCACCGTGCCCGCCCCGTCCAGTTCCACGACACCTCCGGTAGAGGGGTGCTCGGAGTGGAAGACGGCCAGCGTCGCGAGCGTGCCGTGCTGCTTGTGCGCTTCGACCAGCGACCGGAGGTCGAAGTCGGTGAGGTTGTCGGCGTAGCACGCAAGGAACGTCTCATCGGTGTCGATCCAGGCCCGGTTCGCCGCGAGCGTGCCGGCGCTTCCGAGCAGTTCCTCCTCGAAGAATGTGCGGACGAAGGGCGGACCCGTCCGGTCGTCCAGGTGACGGCGCACCACGTCGGGCAGGTAGTGGAGGTTGACGAGGACCTCGTCCACGCCCGCACGGTCCAGCGCCTCGAGCCAGATGTCGAGCATGGGGCGGCCGTCGATCGGCACCATGCACTTGGGCACCGTGTCGGTGATCGGCCTGAGCCGGCTTCCCACGCCTGCGGCCAGCAGGAAGG
>Ga0102924_1000369_pt1 | contig 56117 bp, 52 predicted proteins | sample PaiPotPPM11metaG_FD_80116 | JGI IMG/M metagenome (GOLD analysis project Ga0102924, IMG submission 80116) | Iron sulfur acid spring bacterial and archeal communities from Banff, Canada, to study Microbial Dark Matter (Phase II) - Paint Pots PPM... ... | reverse complement strand
ATTCGATCGCCACCTCTGCCTCCGCGAATCAACAGTTGATTCACGGAATCAGCCCCAGCAACTATCGGCAATCGAGATGTGTGCATATGATAGCCGCACGCGGGGGGAGGTCGAGTAAGCCAAGCGAGCGAGGGTGAGGGGGCGCCACCGCGATTCTGAGCGTCACCGTGACACTCAAGCCCAGCGGAGAGGCCCCCTCACCCCAACCCTCTCCCCGCACGCGGGGAGAGGGAGTCGCTCTTCTCCTGCGCCCGATACGCCTCGATGATTTCCGAGCCGGTGGCGAACCACACTTTGCCGTGCGAGGCGAGATAGGCGAGCGCCCGGTCAAGCGTGCGGATGCGGTGCGGCACGCCGATCAGGAAAGGGTGCAGCGCGATCGCCATGACGCGGGCATTGTTTTCGCCTTCCTCGTAGAGCACGTCGAAGCTGTCGCAGATGCGCCGCTCGAACTCCCCGATGGCGATGCTCGGCATGTTGAACAGCGGCATGTCGTTGAGCTCGATCGAATAGGGGATGGAATAAAGTCCGTTATTCATGCGGTAGGGCAGATCGTCATTGACCCAGTCGCAGACATAGTCGACGCCGTGCTCGCGCAACAGATCGAGCGTGTGCCAGGTTTCGCCTAGGCCCGGCCCGAGCCAGCCGCGCATCTTCTGGCCCCATTGCTCGATCACCTCGCGCACTTCGGCGATGACGGCGGCCTCCTTCTCCTTGGCCATGCCGGTCAGCGGCACGGAATTGGTCAGGCCGTGGCCCATCAATTCCCATTTCAGCTTCGCCGCCTCTTCCATGATGCGCGGATAGAACCGGCCGATCTCGGCATTGAGCGCGACCGTGCCGCGCACGCCGTGCTTGGCCAGCGTCTCCATGATCCGCCACACCCCGACGCGATTGCCGTAATCCCTGCGGGAGTGATTGCGGATATCCGGGACCTGGTTGCCGACCTCGATGTGGAAGTGCTCGATATTGGGGATCACCCAGACCGCGACGCGCGCGCCGTTCGGCCATGCGACGCGCGGCCGATCGACGATCGCCTGATAGGGAAAGAACCGGAACGGATCGGAATCCTGCGACACGCGTGTCTCCCCTGCGACGGCTATCAATTCGGCAGCCCGCCATTATGATGCGGCCGGCGGCTTTTATCCATCAGCGTGCGGCACTGTCATGACCCTGATCCTGTCCAACGACGACGTCGGCAAGCTCCTGACCATGCCGGAATGTATCGACGTGCTCGAGGAAGCCTATGTCGAGCTCGCCGAGGGCCGCGGCGTGTCGCGCACGCGCTCCGACTGCTTCACGCCGACCTCGCGCGAGGATGCGCTGTACAGCCTCAAATCCATGGACGGCGTTATTCCAAAACTCGGCGTCGGCGCGGTCCGCATCAATTCCGACATCATCACCTGGCCGAAGAAGGGCAACAATGTGCGGCGCGAGAAGGTGCCGGCGGCGCCGGGCAACCGCTATGTCGGTATTGTGCTGCTGTTCTCGACGGAAAACGGCGAACCGCTGGCAATCTTCCCCGACGGCGTGATGCAGCGCATGCGAGTCGGCGCCGCCAACGGCCTCGGCGCCAAATATCTGGCGCGCAAGAACGCCAAGACGGTCGGCATTCTCGGCTCCGGCTGGCAGGCCGGCGCGCAGCTCATGGCGGTCTGCGCGATCCGCGATATCGCAGCGATCCGCTGTTTCAGTCCCAATGTCGAAAATTGCGTGGCGTTCTCGCGGCAGATGAGCGAGGCGCTCGGTGTCGAGGTTGTTGCGGCCGGCGCGCCGGAGGAGGCAATCAGGGGCGCCGACATCGTGATGTGCGCGACCAACACTGTCGATCCGGTGTTCTTCGAGCATTGGATCGAGCCGGGCATGCACCTAAGCTCGATCAAGCGCCCGGAGATCGAGGAGAAGGCGGTCAAGCGCGCCGATCGGGTCGCGATTCATGTCAATGAAGGAACACCGATCCACGTCACGACCAAGGATCTCGTCGTGCCGGAGAAGTCGAACGGCCGCGGCTGGGAAGTCGGCGGCGGCATCGATTTCGACAAGCTGCCGACCTTGCCGTACCTCGTCACCGGCCGCGCCGAAGGCCGCAAGTCCGACAAGGAAGTCACCTGCTTCATCAACAATCTCGGGCTGGGCTATCAATTCGCCGCGGCCGGCGCACTGCTCTACCGCAAGGCCAAGGAAAGCGGCGCCGGCCACGACCTGCCGACCGACTGGTTCACCGAAGACGTGCATCCCTAGACCCTGATCCAATTCAATTGAATCGGATCAGGGTCCAAGTTCTTCTTTTGAGCATGATCTTATCCGAAAACCGGTTCCCACTTTTCGGGATCATGCTCTAAGTGCGTCCCGGCTGCGCCGCCTCGGAGACCGCCGGGCTCGGCCAGCGCTCGTGCGTCAGCGGAACGATCATGTGCACGGCGAGCCCGCTGCGCGCGAAAGTGCGGTGCACCTCGCCGTTCAATTGCCGCTCGATGACAAGGCCGACCAGCCGCGAGCCGAAGCCGAGCCGCCGCGGCCGCCGCACTGGCGGGCCGTTCTTCTCGACCCAGTCGAGCACCAGCGTCATGCCGCGCCGGGCGTGCCTCACCGACCAACTCAATTCGAGTTGTCCCTTGGGCCGCGACAGGCTGCCATGCTTGATGGCATTGACGGCAAGCTCGTGCAGCGCGGCGTTCAGGTTGAATATCGGATCCGGCTCAAGCTCCACATTCGGCCCGCTGAACGACACCCGATCGAGATAGGGTCCCAACACGACGTAGAGCAGTTCCATGATCGGGATCGACTTCCAGCCGCCCTCGGTGACGATGCGGTGAGCATTCGCCAGAGCGAGCACGCGCGCCGGATATTTGCTGGCGAGCTCGGCGATGCTCCGTGAATTCTTGGCGGTCTGCGAGAACAGCGCCAGCAATTGGGAAAACAGATTCCCAGAGCGGTGGCGCATATCGCGGATCATCAATTCGTGGCGCTGCTCGAGCTGGCGGCGCTGGATGGCGCCGGCAAGAAGATTGGCCGCGGCGGCGAGGAACGATTTATCCTGCGGGCTGAAATGGCGCTGGCGCGAGCTGCAGACGCCGAGGATGCCGTAGGCGCGCCCGTCGCGGCCGGCGATCGTCACGGTCATGCCGCTGACGCAGTTATGCTGCTTCAGATACGGCGCCAGCTCGAACCGCGTCTCCGCCGCATAATCGCCGGTGACGACGGGAACGGCGGAATCCAGCGTGTAGCGTGCGTAGGTATTCGTCTCCGTCGATGTCAGGACCGATCCGACCAAGTCCGTCTTCCAGCCAAAGCCGGCGCGCAACAGAAGCTCGGCATCGCCGGGAAGCAGCTCGAGGACTTTGACGAAATCGACCGACAGCGTAACCGCGACCGTGCTGACGGCATCGTTCAAAAGCCGTTCGAGATCGGGCTCGGCCAAGGCGCGCTCGCCGAGTTGCGCCAACGCTTCCTGTTGCTTGGCGCGGCTGCGCAACTCGCTCTCGAGATTGCCCCGCTCGGCAATCGTGTCGGTGTGCGCATTGGCGTCCTGCTCCGCCGGCCGCTCATGCGGTGCAATGGTCCCAGGCCTGATGCGATCGGACGCGCCCATGCGGGTACACTTCCACTTTCCCTCACTGCGGTAAATATCGTGTTTTGCTTTCCTCAATAGAATAGGCCGGAGCCCGTCATATCGCGCTCCGGCCTTTGCAACCGCGTGGCCATGATTCTGCTTCCGGCCGGGCCGGCGCCCGCGTCAATAGAGTCCCGATAGCGTCGCGCGTGACGGCGATGGCGGCGCGGCAGGCGGCTGCGGCTGATAAGCAGCTGGGCTCACTTGAATTTGTGCGGTCATCCGCGCGCCCTGTCCGCCATTGATCGACACGCCTTGCTGATTGTTCGGCAGCACCACGACCTTGGTGCCGATGCCGACGCGCTGATAGAGATCGATCACGTCCGCGTTCTGCAGGCGGATGCAGCCGCTCGATACATGCTTGCCGATCGTCGTCGGATCGTTGGTGCCGTGAATGCGGTAGTCGGTATTGCCGAGATAGAGCGCCCGCGCACCCAGCGGATTACCGGGACCGCCGCCGACCCAGCGCGGCAAATACGGCTGCCGGGCGACCATTTCCGCAGGCGGAATCCAGTCCGGCCATTCGGCTTTCTTCGTGATCGTCTCGGTCCCCGACCAGGTAAAGCCTTCGCGTCCGACGCCGATACCGTAGCGCAGCGCTTTGCCGCCGCCGAGCGTCAGATAGAGGAAGGCATGCCCGGTATCGATGATGATCGCGCCGGGCGCCTCATTGCCGTCATAGGGCACGATCTGGCGGCGCAGCGGCGCCGGCAACTGGTCGGCGTCCGCAGCCACGTCACCAGGCGGCTGCGGCTGCGGTGTAAATTGCGGAAACGCCGTTCCGTCGCGCTCGACCGGCACGAAGGCAAGCGCCTGCGCAAAGGCGGGAACGGCAGGAATTGTCAGGAGGCTCGCAAGGAGAATTGCGCTGCAAAGACGCCGACCGCTCGCTGACATGATACACTCCGCCGTGCTGAAAATGCCGATCCTCAATGCCATCAACCGATGACGTGGCGGGAAGGTTCCGCGCCGCGCGCCGAATCCGCGCCTTTCATTTTTTTGTTGCGTGAGGACGCCAAAGCGTTCAGGCGCGAGGCCTTTGCAAAACGCGCCCGCAGCCAAGCCGCTATCGGGAGCCGATCGTCAGTCAGGCCATGCAGCGGCCATAGATGTTGACGACCGATGAGGAGGAAATCGTGCTGAACGCGGCATCACAGGCGAACGGGATTTGTGCGCGCGGCTTCGCGCCGAACTCATTCTGCCAATCGGGCGCGATCGCCGGCTTGATAACGGGCAATCGGTCGCCCTTCAGGCTTCGGTTCACCGCGACCGTGCCGGTGAAACCGGCGTCCGCGCTCAGAAACGGATCGACGCCCACGAAAAACAGCGCCAGCGCCAGCAAACCCGCCGCGCTTGCTGTGCGAACAAATAAAAGCTTGGCCATTGGACCGCCTCCGGCGCGCCGAAACAATCCATTTCTGTTTCGGACACGCGAACGACCCCCCAACTGATTAGCCACCACGCCGATGTAACGAATGTGGTGGCTTGCAGTTCCACTACGCGCCGCCGCTCACTGACTCGTGATGGCAGTTCCAATGGGTGCCGCTCACAGGAGCGTGACCAAAAATTCGCAGCTGCGTCCTTTCGCGCGGCACGAAGCAAAGCTATCGGCCAGGAACAAATAGTGCAGTCGCGATTTGTAATAGCGATCGGCCATTCTTTCCCCCCTCCCCCCGTGCTTGGCCGGTCATCTTGGGCGCAGCCGATATGCCGATCGGCTGCGCCCTTAGTTTTTGCAGATGTCATTCCGGGGCCGAGCGACCCTCCTACGCTCGCTCCGCGAGCTACGGAGGGTTCAAGTCCACCGAAGCGCATAGCGCGTAGGTGGAAGCGCGGAGCGCGTAGGCGAGGAGCCCGGAATCCATAACCCCGGCGTCAGCGAATATGGATTCCGGGCTCGCCGCTCCGCGGCGCCCCGGAATGACGAATGATGACGTACTAGGCGGGGACTACGCCGTCGGTTGCCGTTCGATCGGTTGGCGCATGCGCTGGTGCGCCTTGCGTCCGAAGAACAGAGCCTGGCTCACGACCGCCGACACCACAGCAAGCTGGAACGGCTTGGCGATCAGGAATGCCGGCTCCGGCCGCTGCCCGGTGAGGAAACGCTCCGGATAGGCGGTGATGAAAATCACGGGCACTTCGAACGAGCCCAAAAGCTCATTGACGGCATCAAGCCCCGAACTGCCGTCGGCAAGCTGGATATCGGCGAGGATGAGACCCGGCCGCTTTTGCGTAGCGAGCGCGACAGCCTCGTTGTGCGTGCGCGCGATGCCGATGACGCTGTGACCGAGGCTTTCAACCAAAGCCTCGATGTCCATGGCGATGAACGTCTCGTCTTCGATGATGAGGACGTCGGTGGCGATCTCGGCCGCGAGCTCGCGGCCGGACTCTTCGACCAAGCCGCGCAGCGTCGGCAAGTCGCAATCAAGAATTTGGGCGGCGTCCTCTTCGGAAAAGCCCTCCAGCGCCACCAGCAGGAAGGCCTGGCGGGGCCGCGGCGTGATCTGGGTGATGTGCTGCTCGGGGGGCAGCACCGACTTGGCGCTCTCGGGCTTGCCGTTCACCGGCACGGAGTTCCAGATTTTGGTGAAAAGGCGGTACAGACCAACCCTCGAATTTGTGCTTTCCGCCAGCATATTCGGGCTGGCAATCAGGGATTCCAACGCAGCCGCCACATAGGCGTCGCCCGAGGCCTGATTACCCGTCAAGGCACGGGCATAACGGCGCAAAAACGGTAGGTGCTGGAGTACGGCTTGTGACGTTGACACAAATCCCTCCCCTGTTCGGGACCCACGGTACCCGGTTAGAACGGGGTTGAGCAAAAAAAGTTCCCAAAAAAGTTCCCAAATTGCGGAACATTGGGCAAGACGCGGCGTTGCCGCTCAAATGGGTAACTCAGTGACCGGGCGGGACTGGCATGGGTGAACGGGGGAAAACTGAAGAAATGAAGAACCGTAGAACCAATGTTGAAACGGTACCGCCGGAATCGGACAAGCCGCAAACCGGCCTGCCGCAGGCCCGGGATGCGATGGGCAGACCAGTGACGACCCCCCATAAGCCCGAAGCCCGCCTTGGCCGCGAGGTCCAGGCCCGGATCGGGCAGCAATTGCGCGCCATGTACGACGACGTCGTCGGCGAGGGCGTGCCGCCACATATCACCGATCTCATCCGCCGGCTGAGCGACCAGGATTGACGGAAAAGGCATCGGACGCATGAAGCTCGATCCTGCGATACGCGATCAAGTGCTCGGCACCGTGCCGAGCTTGCGGGCGTTCGCCATTTCGCTGTGCGGCAATATCGACCGCGCCGACGACCTGGTGCAGGAGACGCTGTTGCGCGCGCTCTCGCACATCGATTCCTTCGAACCCGGCACCAACATGCCGGCTTGGCTGTTCACGATTTTGCGCAATCTGTTTCGCTCGGAATATCGCAAACGCCGGCGTGAGGTCGAGGACGCCGACGGCCGCTACGCCGAGACGCTCAAATCGCAGCCGGAGCAGACCGGCCGCGTCGAGTTCGAGGAATTCCGCACTGCGCTGGCCAAGCTGCCGTCGGACCAGCGCGAGGCGCTGATCCTGGTCGGCGCTTCGGGATTTTCCTACGAGGACGCGGCATCGATCTGCGGCTGCGCGGTGGGAACCATCAAAAGCCGCGTCAACCGGGCGCGTACCCGGCTTGCGGACCTCCTCGCCATCGACAGCGTCGACGACTTCGGCCCCGACCGCGCCACCCGCGCCGTTCTTGCCGGCGGCGGAAGAAGTTAATCGAACAATCAGTTCGTCATTCCGGGGCGCGCCGTAGGCGCGAGCCCGGAATCCATAACCACCGTCATGGAGGTCGGCGCTCGGCAGTCGTTCTGCCTATCCTGTGGTTATGGATTCCGGGCTCCTCGCTCCGCTCGGCCCCGGAATGACGAGACCGCTTACGGCATGCCGCCGCGGTGAGCGAGGCCGCCGTCGATCGTGACGATCGTGCCGCTGGTGTACGACGACAGATCGGACGCGAGAAAGACCACCGTCGCGGCGATCTCGTCGCATGACGCCGGCCGGCCATACGGCATTTTCGCAAAGGCCTCCTGCCAGCGGCTCTCATCGCCGTACTGCGACGCCGCACGTTTGCGGCCCAAGACTTCCACGCGATCGGTCAGCACCGGGCCTGGATTGACGCCGACCACGCGTACCCCGGAATCGATGCTGCGGCCGCCGATCGCGCGCGTGAACGCCATCAGGCCGGCGTTACCCACCGCACCCGCGATGTAGGTTGCATCGAGTCGCTCGCCGCCGAGCCCAATGACGTTGACGATCACGCCGCGGCGGCGGTCTTGCATCATTTTAAGGTAGTGCCGCGTCAGGCCGACATAGCCATAGACCTTGAGGTCCCAGCCGGCCCGCCAGGCCGTCTCGTCGACATCTTGGATAGACCCGCCGGGAATGGCGCCGGCATTGTTGACGAGAATGTCGATGTCGGGAAAAGCATTGAAGACACGCTCGCGCGCGGCAGGGTCGGAGAGATCCGCCGCCATCGTGCGCACGCTGACCCCGGTCGCCTTGCCGATTGCGGCCCCTTCCTTTTCCAGGCGATCGCCCGAGCGCGCGACCAGGCAGACGTTCACGCCTTCGCGCGCAAACCACTGCGCGATCGATAACCCGATCCCCTTCGAGCTGCCGGTGACGAGCGCCGTGCGGCCGGAAAGCTTCAAATCCATCGCTAACCCCTCAGTGCTGACGGCATTGCATGCCGAGTTTCGCAAAGCTTGTCCATCGAGTCTCGCGCTCGATGTGCTGATAAACGCCGACGCATCTCAGCGGCTATCTCATGTGCGACGGCAGCCACAACGCCAGCATGGGAAATGCAATCAGGATCACGAGGCGAATCAGATCGGTGACGATGAAGGGCAGCACGCCGGCAAAGATCGTGGAAAAGCTCACGTCCTGCACCACGCTTTTGATCACGAACACATTCATTCCGACCGGCGGGTGAATAAGCCCAAGCTCGACGGTCATCACGATGATGACGCCGAACCAGATCGGATCGAAGCCGAGCTGCGTGATCACCGGGAAGATGATCGGGATGGTCAGGATGATCATGGCGAGCGCATCCATCAGGCAGCCGAGCACGATATACATCACCATGATCAAGGCCAGCACGCCGTAGCGGCCGAGCCCGAGCGCGGTGAGGAATGCCGTCACCTTCTGCGGCGTCTGCGTCACCGTGAGGAAATAGCCGAACAACAGCGCGCCGATCAGCACGGTGAGCACCGCGGCGGCGGTGCGCACCGCCTGCAACAGCGAGCGGCGGATTTCCGGCCGTGTCAGTTTTCTGCGCGCGATGCCGATGAGGAGCGCGCCGGACGCCCCCATGCCGCCGGCTTCGGTCGGCGTGAACAGGCCGCCATAGAGCCCGCCGATGACAAAGACGAAAAGCAGCAGCGTCGCCCAGATGTCGCGCAGCCCGGCGCGGCGCTCCTCACGGGAATGGCGGGGCGTGGACGGTAGAAAATTCGGCCGCACCTTGCCGATGATCACGACGGTGATCATGTCCATCGTCGCGGCCAGCAGTCCCGGAATGATGCCAGCGATGAACAGCTTGCCGATATCCTGCTCGGTGATGATGCCGTAGACGGCCAGCACCGTCGAAGGCGGCAGCATGGCGCCGAGCGTGCCGCCGGCGGCGATCACGCCGGTGGCGAACGATTGCGGGTAGTTGTAACGCCGCATTTCCGGATAGGCGACGGTGGCAAACGTGGCGGCGGTCGCGACCGAGGAGCCCGAGATCGCGGCGAAGCCGGCGCAGGCCGCAATGGTGGCGATGCCGAGCCCGCCCTTGAAATGACCGACAAATGCATTCGCGGCGCGGAACAGTTCGCGGCTCATCCCCGAGTTGGACACGAACGCGCCCATCAGCAGGAACATCGGGATGACGCCAAAGGTGTAATCGGTCACCGTGCGCATCGAGGTCAGGCCAATGATCTTGAGCGCAGCGTTGCCATTGACGAGATAAGCAAAACCGCTGACGCCGACGAGACCCATCGCCATGCCGACCGGCACGCGCAGCAGCATCAGCGTGAACAGGCTGGCAAAGCCGAGAATAGCGACGGCGTTGCTGCTCAGATGTGGAATGAAGCTCATTCGACTGGCTTGATCTGGTACTGGCCGCCCATCAGCTCGGGATGGAAGATCAGCCGATAGGTACGCACCGCGATCAAAAAAACCGCGGAAACGTCACCAAGCCACGCGACCAGGAAGAACGGCCAGACCGGCAGCCGCAGATCGAATGTGAGAACGTGGTCGGCGCGCGTGCCGATGACCTTGTCGAACAAAGTGTAGGTCTGCACCGTCACCACGAACAACAGCACCATCGTTGCGAATACATCGATGAAGCGCTGCGCCCGCTTGCCGACATTGGCGTAGACCAAATCGACGGTGATGTGGTTGCCGCGATAGGACGTCGCCGCGATGCCCCAGAAAATCAAAATGCCGAGCAGAAGCCGGCCGAAATCGTAGCTGTCGGGGATTTGCACGCTAAAGAAGTAACGCAGCATCACCGAGATGAAAATGTCCAGCGCGACGATGCCGACGAAGAATGCGGCAATCAACTCGATGCCGTCGATGAAGCGATCCATCACGTTGCGCGATCGCACCCCCTCCCTACCCTCCCCCGCATGCGGGGGAGGGTAGGGAGGGGGTGCGGCAAGTCCTGCAACGTGAATGTCGGCGTCCGACATCGGCCTCGTTCCGTATAGCGACGGCGGCGGGACGATCCCGCCGCCGTCGCTATGATGACGCCGTCAGAAGCCCGCGTTGTATTGCGTCAGCGACGCCTGCAACTCTTTCCAGATCGCATCGGGATCGCCGCCGGCTTTCTTCACCTCATCCGCCCACTTCTGCTTGAGCGGCTCAGCCGACGCCTTCCACTCGGCGAGCTGCGCGTCGGTGATCTTGTACACCTCGTGGTCCGGCTCGGCTTTGATCTTCTCCAGGCCACCGTGCTCGAAGTCGACCCACGGGTCGGCGAACTTGGCGGCCCATTCGGTAGTGCAGTGATCATCAATCACTTTCTTCTGCGACGCCGACATGGCGGCGTAAGTCGCCGGATTCATCAGCCACTGGAACATCACCGAGCCGAGCGGCTCATCCATGTCATACTTGGTCACCTTGTCGATGCCGAACAGCAGCATCGAGCCCCAGGGGAAGGTGACGGCGTCGGCAACGCCCTTGGCGAGGATGTCCCGGACTTCCGGCGCGCTGGACTGCACATTGGTGCCGCCGAGCTGCGTCACCCAGGCGGCAAGTGTGCCTTGGGCCGGCCTGACCTTCATGCCCTTGATGTCGGCCGGCACCACAATTTTCTTGTTGGTGGAGTGCCACGCCAGCGGATCAAGCACGAAGGAGAAGCAATAATGCACATCCTTCATTTCGCTCGCTGCGTACTTGCGGTACCAGGCGTCGATCGCGCGATTGCCGCCCTTGGCCTGGCCGACGAGGAATGGCAGCTCGCCTGCCGCAATGATCGGGAAACGGCCCGGCTGATAGCCCGGATTGACGTAGACGAAGTCGGCGATGCCGTCGCGCGCCATGTCGTAATGGTCGAACGCCTTGCCGAGTTGCTGCGCCGGATAGACTTTGTAGGTGATGGTTCCGTTCGAGGCCTTCTGGACGTCGTCGCCCCATTCCTCGATCGCCTTCTGCAAGGGATGCGACGGCGGCACCCAATGCGACAGCTTCAGCTCGAAGGTCTTGTCTTGCGCTGACGCCGTGCCAAGACCAAGCGCAAGCCCGAGCGCAGCGAGGCTGCAGAGCTTTATTTGACGCGTGCCGTCCATCGGATTCTCCCCATCGCGATTAGTTGCAAACCGAACTTCCCCATTTAATCGCAGAAAAGTCCGGCTGTACAGCAACCGGATGACCGCTACCGCGCTACTTCGATTCCGCTTCGTAGACGCCTTCCCAATCCGCCGGCGGCGGATCGGCGCGGTACACCTCGATGCGCTCGACATACATGTCGTAGAGTCCCGCGACATTGAAGCTGTTCGCAGGCTCGCGGCAGCGCTTGATGAGATCGAGCGCCTGGTCCCATTCCTGCTTGCGATAGCTGGCGATCATGCTCGCATTGAGCTCGCACAGTTCCTGGCAACGCGGATCCTGCTCGACTTCCGCGCGCCCGAGCACCGCAAACACCGCCTCGGGCTCTTTCTTGCCCTTCACCTGGATCAGATCGATCTCCATCGTGGCGAACTTTTGCTTGGCCTTTTCCGCAGTGCGTGAGCCGATCACCAGCGGCAAACGATAGTCCTTGGTCCGCGCCTCAAGCCGCGCCGCGACGTTGACCGTGTCGCCGAGCACTGAATAATTGAAGCGGAAGTCGGATCCCATGTTGCCGACGACGCATGGTCCGGTATTGAGTCCGATACCGATGCGCAGTGGCATGTAGACTCCGCCGTTAGCATCGGCCTCGCGCTTGAGTTCGACGTTGAGCGCCGCGGCGCGCTCTTGCATTGTGAGAGCCGCATCGCAGGCATTCGCTTCCTGGTCGTCATCGTCGACCGGCGCGTTCCAGAACGCCATGATGGCGTCGCCGATATATTTGTCGATCGTGCCCTTGCGTTCGATGATGGCGTTTGTCAGCGGCGTGAGGAAGCGGTTCATCAGCCGGGTCAGGCCCTGAGGATCGTCCTTGTAGTGTTCCGAGATCGTCGTGAAGCCGCGCACGTCGCTGAACAGAATGGTCATGCGACGCTCCTCACCGCCGAGCACAAGTTTTTCGGGCGCGCGAGCGAGCTGCTCGAGCATGTGCGGCGACAGATAGTAGCCGAAGGCGGAACGGATTTGCTGGCGCTGTTTTTGCTCACGAAAATAATTCACGAAGGTGAGCACGAGATAGATGAGCCAGGTCGATATCAGCGGATAAGTGAAATCGATGAGCAGGCTATCCTCGACGAATAAGTACCACGACATGCCGATGAGGCCGGCGATCAGGACAGCGCCGAGCCCGATCACGATCGACGCCGACAGCATCGGTGCGGCGATAATGATGGCAAGCCCGAATAGCAACGCGATCATAATTTCGGCCCCGATGGCATATTCGGGGTTGGACAGCGGCGACTTGGTCAGCACACTCTCGAGGATTTGCGCGTGCACTTCGACGCCGGGCATCGCCGCCTCGACCGGTGTCGTCTTGAGGTCGAGCAGGCCGATTGCCGACGTGCCGATGAGGACAAGCCTGCCCTGGAAGCGATCCGTGGACACGTGCCCTTGCAGGACGTCCTTGGCGGATACGTAGCGGGCGGGATCATGCTTATTGAAATGGACCCAGACTTGGCCGTTGCGGTCGGTCGGCACCGCGAGACCGGGCACCAAAACCGTTTGCACGCCGCCATTAGTGGCGCGCACCTGGATTGCACCGGAGTGGGTGACGACACGCAGCATTTCCATCGCCAGTGAAGGCACCAAAGTATCTTGCGCATCCATGATCACCGGTACGCGGCGGATGATGCCGTCACGCTCCGGGTTGATCGAGAACAGTCCGCGGCCGGCTGCCCCCTGTTCGATTGGCGGGACATTGCGCAACAGTCCGGGGAACGTCACCAGGTACGGGGTCGGATCGGGTCCGATGACGGCGAAACCGGTCTGCAGTGCCATATCGGCTTGCGTGCGCGGCTCGGGCGTCGCCGCACCGGCTTGGCCGACGACGACCATCTTTGCCTGTTTGATCGCATCGCCCAAAACCTCGTCATTGCTCGGAAGATTACCCAGTTTTGCCCGGGTATCGTCGTCGAGACCGCGAAAGCTCGCCGCCGCAACGCTCGGCGACATGCGATCGGGCTCGGCGAAGACAATATCGAAGCCGATCGCGACGGCGCCGAGCTGGCTGATACGGGTGATCAGATCGGCCACCACCGTCCGCGGCCATGGCCATTGTCCGATCTCCTTGAGGCTCGCTTCATCGATATCGACGATGACGACCGGCCGCATAGTCTGTTCGCGCGGGCGCAGCACCTGAAACAGATCGAACGTGCGCAGCCGCACTTCTTCAAGCGGCCGCGGGTCAATGACACGCAGCGGCACCAGCGCTAACAGGAGCAGGATGCATACCGCTCGCGCCAAGCCGAACTTTCGCGCCCAGCGGACTAGCCTCTTCATGATCGATCGGCCCCGCACTGCCGCCGTGAGCCAGCCCCATGGCCAGCCACGCACCCAAGTTGTTGTTATAGCAAGATCGCGACGCGGTGAAAGCCGATGCGCGACTTATAATGCCTGTCATCGCCCGCGGGTGATGACCATGAGCATCACTTCTCGCGGAATGAACGCATGAGCTGATCGTGCAGCGGCTTGATCAGATAGGCAACCAGCGTCCGTTCGCCGGTTTGGATGAAGGCTTCGACCGGCATTCCGGGCGTCAGCTTGACCGCGCCGAGGCGATCGAGCTCGCCCGGATCGAGCGCGATGCGCACGACGTAATAGCTCTGGCCGGTGCGCTGATCGTTGCTGGTGTCGGCCGCGACGCGCGAGACGCTGCCATTGAGCTCGGGCGTGGTGCGCTGGTTGAACGCGGAGAAGCGCAGCACGACCGGCTGGCCGATGGCGACGAGGTCGATATCCTTGGGTTCGACCTTGACCTCGACCAAGAGCTTATCCGACTCCGGAACAATCAGCATGATCGGATCGCCGGCCGTGACGACGCCGCCGACCGTGTTCGCCGTCGATTGGAAAACGACGCCGCCCTGCGGCGCGCGGATATCGGTGCGCTTGAGCTGATCCTCCGCCGTCACCTTGCGCTCGACATATTCGCCGATCTTGCTGTCGATCTCGCGCAATTCCTTGGCGACGTCGCTGGAGAGCTCTTGATCGACCTGGATGATTTGCAGCTGGATCTCGGCGATTTTACCCTTGGCTTCCGCCGCCGCGGCGATGAGCTGGCCCCGTTCGCCTTCAATCTTCGCTGCGTCGCGCTCGAGCGACGTCAGGCGGTTGAGCTGGACCAGGTTCTTCGCCCACAAGTCGCGTACACCGGCGAGTTCCTGATTGATGAGCGTCGTTTCCTTTTCCTTGGCATCCTGCTGTGCGATGAGCCCGGTGATCTGCTCCTGCAATTGCTTGACGCGCTGCTGGAGCTGATCCTTCTGGCCGAGACGCGCGGTACGCCGCAACTCGAACAGCTTGCGCTCGCTGTCCAGCGCCTCCTTGACGTCCGGATCGTCGATCCGATCCGCCAATTCTTTCGGCACCGCGAGCGTGTCGGCGCCATCACGCTCGGCGGCAAGACGCGCCTTACGCGCATACAGTTCGGTGAGGCCCTTGGTGACGATCGCCAGATTGGCGCGCATCACGGTCTCGTCGAGCCGGATGAGAATGTCGCCAGCCTTGACGCGGTCGCCGTCGTGCACGCGCACCTCGCCGACCACGCCGCCGGTCGGGTGCTGCACCTTCTTAACGTTCGAATCGACGACGATGGTGCCAGGCGCGATCAGTGCGCCGGAGATTTCCGCGGTTGCCGCCCAGCCGCCAAATCCGACCGCAAGCACCGCCACAAGGACACTGCCGGCAATGATGTGACGCCGGATCGATGCTTCGGAGCCCGAAGGCCTGTTGTCTGTCATCCCGCACCACCCTGCTGTTCCGGCACCACTTTTAACGCCCGCGGCGGCGTCGGTGGCTGGATCACGCGATTGAGGATTTCCTCTTTCGGCCCGAACTGCTGCTGCCGGCCCTTAGCCATAACAAGGATATAGTCGACGCTGGCAATTGCGCTAGGACGGTGCGCGATCACCACCGCGATCGCGCCGCGCGCGCGGATGCCGAGGATAGCCTGCGTCAGGGCTTCGTCGCCCTCCGCATCGAGATTGGAGTTTGGTTCGTCGAGCACGACCAGGAACGGATCGCGATAGAGCGCGCGCGCCAGCGCGATGCGCTGCGCCTGGCCAGCCGACAGAGCGTTGCCGTGATCGCCGACGTGGGTTTCATAGCCCTCCGGCAGATTGACGATGAGGTCGTGGACGCCAGCCGCCTGCGCGGCGGCGAGCACCGCATCGGGATGGGGCGGATCCTCGAACCGCGCGATGTTCTGCGCCACGTTGCCGGGAAACAGTTCGACGTCTTGCGGCAAATAGCCGATGTGCCGGCCGAGCAACTCCGGCGACCACTGTTCGATACTGGCGCCGTCAAGCCGCACCGTGCCGCGCACCGGCGACCAGACGCCGACCAGCATACGCGCCAGCGACGACTTTCCCGACGCCGTCGGCCCGATGACGCCGAGCGCTTTGCCGCCAGCGAGGGAGAAATTGACGTCCTGGCAAATGATCTTCTGGCCGCCCGGCGCGGTCACGGCGCCATTCTGGACGACGATCGAGCGGACGGGCGGCTGCAACGGCATCGGCTCGGCCTGCGGCGGCAGGTGCGCCAGCAATCTCGACAGCCGCTGCCAGCTTTGCCGCGCGGCGACGAAACCGCGCCAATTGGCAATCGCAAGATCGACCGGCGCCAGCGCACGGCCGCCCAGGATCGAGCCGGCGATAATGATTCCCGCCGTCGACTGCTGATTGATCACCAGCCACGCACCGACGGCCAGAATCGCCGATTGCAGCAGCAAGCGCAGCACCTTCGACATGGCGCCGAGCCCGCCGGCGATATCGCTCGCGCGCTGATTGGACGCAATATATCTGCGGTTGAGATCGCTCCAGCGCTGGGCGATGCGGCCGACCATGCCCATCGCGACGATCGCCTCGGCGTTGCGCCGGCTCGCCTCCGTCAATGCGTTGCGCGCCACTGCAAATTGCGTGGCGCTGCGGGTCGGCCGCCGCGTCGTCAATTCGGTGAGCACAGTGATGGTGACGAGGATGATCGCGCCGACCAGCGCGGTCAGGCCGATATAGGTGTGGAACACAAAGCAAATAATCAGATAGACCGGCATCCACGGCAGATCGAACAAGGCAATGGGGCCGAGCCCGGACAGAAACCCGCGCACCGTGTCGAGATCGCGGATCGGTTGCGCGCCCTCGCCCTTGCTGCCGATCTTGAGCGGCAGCCTGACGACGGCATCATAGACGCGCATGCTCATTGCCTCGTCGAGGCTGTTGCCGACGCGCACCAGGATGCGGCTGCGGATAGTGTCGATGACGCCCTGCGCGGCATAGACGCCCGCCACAAGGATCAGGAGCGCGATGAGCGTCGGCACACTGCGGCTCGGCAGCACGCGGTCGTAAACTTCGAGCATGAACAGCGCGCCGGAGAGCATCAAAATGTTGCTCATGCCACTGAACAACGCGATGGCGAGCAGCGCGCGCCGGCATGCGCTCAAAGCGCCTGCGAGTTCGGAACTCGCGGGCCGCTGTCGCGGCGGACCGAGGGACTGAGCCATCCGAGGTGCGTACCACCGTAAAAGGTCTGATATCACTTCGCCGCCTGCGTGCGATTGCGCGACGCACGCGCGGGGGGTCACAAAAGTGATACCCCGACCCGGAGCGCCGGGACCATAATACCCTTAGATAATGGCCCGGCACCGCAGGTTCATAACCAATAGTTAACGACGTATTGGCCTTGGCGCGAGCAAAATCGCGCGCCGCTTGCCGGCCCGATACCGCGGCAGCGCGCGTTTTCTGGATATTTTCCTACCGGGAACCGCACGCCGGTGCTTAAACCGCCGCGGCGCGGGCCCGGCCGGCGCGCAACCTGACGCTTCAACGAAAGCATCACACGCCGGCGCGGCGCAAGCCGTCGGGCCGACGCCGATCCACGCTAGGAAACTAAATTGTAGGAGGTCAGGAACGGGAATCGAGAGAGAGCCCGATGCTGAATGCCTTTTGACGGGTCGCGCCTTCGGTCCGTCTCAGCTTCTTGGCGATTCTACCCGCAGGTGTTTTCTTGCCCGCCATCGCTTTCAGATCGCGGACCTCGCTTGAACTCCATGCGCGCCGCTTTTTTGCTCTCTTGGCCATAAAACCTCCCTTTCAACAAAGACAGCTTGTATCCCTTACGGGAGCGAATGAAAAGCCAGCAGTGTGGGATTGAGCTCGTGATGATTGCAGACGAACCATAACCCACCGATACACCCCGCACTACGGCAAGGCCAGTTAAGAGACAGTTTTGTTGGATTGTCATAGCGCGCCGTGCGTCGGGAAGCAATTCCAACTTGTAATGGTCTTCCCGGCCATGATCGAGGTGTCGAATGCCGTGGGCAGCAACGGGCGGCAGCGAGGTGCTTCGATCCAAAAAGCTCATGAGCGCGATCGATTGCGGAAGCCATAACCGACATGATTTGGGCCCATTGATCGTTACGATTTGATCAGAAAAAGTTATGTCACTCGAACGTCAGTTCGGAGAATTTAGCCGGGAGATCGGGATGTCTCATTTTGCACGCGCTGCGGTACTGTCGCTGTTTGTCAGCCTGGCACTGGCATTCGGTCAGCGCGCCGGTCATGCGGCGGAGATACGCTTTGCGCTGGTGATCGGTAACGACCAGTACAAGGCCGCGCAGCTTGCAACGCCGGCAAACGACGCGGGCCTCGTTGCCGACGCGCTGCAGTCCGCGGGGTTCACCGTCACCGGGGCAAGAAACCTCGATCAAGCCACGTTGCGGGAATCGTTTCGTGAGTTTCTCGGCCAGGTCTCCTCCGCCGGGCCGGACGCGGTCGCGCTTGTCTATCTCGCCGGTATTGGTCTGCAATTTGAGGGTGAAAATTATTTTGTTCCGGTCGACGCCGCCGCCCCCGGCATCGGGTGGACAGCGCGAGCAGAGCACGCTCAAACCAGCGCCGGTGCCACCTTCGTCACCGCCGCCTGCGCCGCCGCCTCGCCCTGCGGCTCCGGCGCCGGCGATGGCGCATCCAGCGCCGCCACCTCCACCACCACATCCGGCGGGGCCGCCACTCGGCGCGCCGCGGCCGGCAGCCTGTCCGCCCGGCAAGAGCCTGACGCCACAAGGCTGCAAGTAGCGCGCAGCGAGTAATGCAGGTTGCGACGGGCCGGCCGACGCCTCAAATCGCGTCGCCGGCCCGCGGCATTCTTCGATTGGCCTGAAGATCGCCGCTGTTTTCTGGCCTGAAGATCGCCGCTGTTGGCAATGGATGGACGCCGCCGCACTCCCTAACGATTACGAAAGGTCCTGACGCTAATTTGAATTTCAATCTTCGAAGGATTGAGGTTGATGCAGACCCTTCTCTTGAGCGTCCTATTCGGCGCCGTATGCACGATGGTGCTGTGGGTTCTCGGCTCGGCAGCCGCAAAGCGCGATCACCTGATGCGGCGCAGCGGCAAACTCTTTCCGCCCAAGGAAATCTGAAGCGGGCAAGCGCGCCATGCGCTCCGCCTTCGCTCCGATCTTTAGCATGCTGTTGCTGGTCGCGGCGGCGACCGGCGCCAGCGCACAGACGGCGGAGCCGTCCTGCCACGGCACCCAGCAGCCCAAGAATGTCGCCGAATTATTCTTTGGCCGCGACATCGGTCACCGCGTCGGCGTCAGTGAGTCCGATTGGACGCGCTTTGTGGCGCGCGAATTGACGCCGCGCTTTCCCGACGGCCTGACCGTGACCGATGCGATCGGACAGTGGCGCGATCGCGACAGCGGCGGCATCGTGCGCGAGCCGAGCAAGCACGTCGAGATCGTGCTGCCGGGTAACGCCGATGACGAAGCGCGGCTCGACGCCGTTGTTGCCGCCTACAAGCGCGCATTCCGCCAGCACTCCGTCGGGGTTATCGTGCGCACCGCCTGCGCCTCGTTTTAATTCTCGGGGGCTTGCGGCGCGCAATCCGCCTTCCTAGCTTGCAATTAGAGAGAAGCTGCAACACAAATTCCACGGCTGTGAACCACGGATGACCGTCTGCCCGGAAGAACTCAAGCTTGTCGCTCTCGACAAGGACGACATCGAGGTGGTGTCGGCACATGTTCAGGACGCCCGCGTCCGGGTCGGCGATATCCTTTGGCAGCCGCGCGATCATCGCTTTGTCATGGCGCTCAACCGCTTCGATTGGATGACGGCGGTCGACGCCAAGGCTGACTACCGGCGCTGCCGGACTGCGCTGCGGTTCGAGCGCGTGCTCGGCTGCAAATGCCGCGGCCTCGACCAGACGAACAAGAACGCCGAGCTCAATCTCCTCGCCGTCGAATTCGCCGAGCGCGATTCGCCCGCCGGCAATGTGACACTGACGTTCTCCGGCGGCGGCACCATTCGTCTCGATGTCGAATGCCTGGAAGCCGAGCTCGCCGATCTCGGCGAGGTTTTCACGGCGGCGCTGTGCCCGGATCACTTCACCGGCGGCTCGGTCACGGCATAGGCCGTCATTCCGCGGCGGCGATGTGCGGCCGCTGCGCCGGCGGCGAAGCGAACAATTTCATCAGCACAGCGATGACGGCGAGCGTCGCCGCATAGACGATGAGCTGCATGGCGGTCGGCTGATCGACGTAACCGATCAGCGTATGCATCGCCCGGCCAAGGAAGCTTGAGTCGCTCAAAATCCACGACGTGTCCCACACCGTCTCATCGAGCGCGGTGAGGATGTTGGCCTGTTCGAGAAACGCGATCGCTTGCGCCGCCATGCCCGCCGCCAGCAACGCGATCAGCGCACTGGTCACGCCGAACAGATAGCGCGCCGGAAGCGTGACCAGGCCGAGATAGGTCAACAGGCAAACCAGCGCGCCGAGAATGAGCCCGATGAAGCCGCCCATGACCATGGCGAAGCTCGCTCCGCCTTGCGCCGCCGCGACGCCATAGAGAAACAGCACGACTTCCGAGCCCTCGCGCAACACCGCGATCGCCACCACGACGCCGAGCGCCGCCAGCGATTTCGAGCCCGCCACCACCGCCTCGCCGGCGGCGCGCAGCTCGGCGGCCATTTCGCGGCCGTGCCGCGCCATCCAGACATTGTGCCAAGTCAGCATCAGCACGGCGAAGCCGAGAATGGACGCGTTGAATATCTCCTGGCCGCTGCCGCCGAACAGTTCCGACAGACCGCCGGTGAACGCTGCCACTACGCAGGCGCCAAGCACGCCGGCGGCGACTCCGCCCGCAACCCATCGCGTGCGGCCGGGCACGCCGGACGTCACCGCCATCACGATGCCGATGATCAAGCCGGCCTCGAAGACTTCGCGAAAGACGATTAACAGTGCGGCTAGCACGGGAACCTCATGGCACGATCAGGAAACCCTGTGTCTCGTGGTGGAAGTCGTCGAAGAAATTATATTTGCCCGGCTGCTGCGGCCGCGCATAAACGACGATCTCGCCGCCGGCCGGAATAATCTTTTCGATATGCAGATCGCTGCTTTCGAATTCCGAGACGATGCCGTTGAGATTCTTGACCCGGAATTGGAGCGGCTTGCCGGCCGGCGCGTGCACTTCGGCAGGTTCGAATTTGCGGTCCTTCAGCGTCAGCGACAGCGTGACCGTGTCATCAGAGTATGCGGCGCGCGGCGCCAAAACCGCCGCGGCAGCGAGCGCCATCGCGGCAACGAGATTGCGGCTTGGGCCAACGCGCCGGCGCATCCTTGGGGCGGTCTGTTTTTGTTCGATCATGTCCGGCAGCGCATCTGACGATTACTTTGCATGCAGTCCTTAAGGAGGTGGGCAACAACGGACTTTTTGTCAATGCAAAAGCCCAATATTAGAATTGTTATAATGTCGGAGTGCTGGTACGCGTCATTCCTCGCTGCAAAGGTTAAGATCATGACACTCCGCCTCGACGCCCGCTCCGCCGATTTTGCGCGGAAATTCCGCGCGTTTCTCGGCACCAAGCGCGAGGCGTCGGCCGATATCGAGGCAGCGGTGCGCGCTATCGTCGCCGACGTCGCCGCCCGCGGCGACGCTGCGCTGAAAAGCTACACGCAGCAATTCGACCGGCTCGATCTCGACAAGGCCGGACTCAAAGTGCCGCAGGACGAAATCGCGGCCGCGCGCGGCGACTGCAACAAAGGCGCGCTCGCCGCCCTCGAACTGGCGCGCGACCGCATCGAGGCATTTCACCGCCGCCAAATACCGGCGGACGATCGCTTTACCGACGCGCTCGGCGTCGAGCTCGGTTCGCGCTGGACCGCGATCGACGCGGTCGGGCTGTACGTGCCGGGCGGCACCGCCGCCTATCCGTCCTCGGTGCTGATGAACGCCGTGCCGGCCAAGGTTGCCGGCGTGCCGCGGCTCGTGATGGTGGTGCCGGCGCCGGGCGGCAAGCTCAACCCGCTGGTGCTGGCGGCTGCAAAACTCGCGGGCGTCGATGAGATTTATCGGGTCGGCGGCGCGCAGGCGATTGCGGCCTTGGCTTACGGAACCGCAACCATCGCGCCGGTCGCCAAGATCGTCGGGCCGGGCAACGCCTATGTCGCGGCGGCCAAGCGCATAGTGTTCGGCAAAGTCGGCATCGACATGATCGCGGGACCCTCCGAGGTGCTGATCCTCGCCGACAAGACCGGCAATCCGGATTGGATCGCCGCCGATCTTCTGGCGCAGGCCGAGCACGATGCCAGCGCGCAAGCGATCCTCATCACTGACGACGAGGAGCTTGCCGGCGCGGTCGAACGCGCGGTGAATAATCAGCTCGCACGATTGCCGCGCGAAAAAATCGCTGCCGCATCGTGGCGCGATTTCGGCGCGATGATTGTGGTGCGCAATCTCAATGACGCTGTGCCGCTGATCGACGCCATCGCGCCCGAGCATCTGGAAATCGCCACGGCCGACGCCGACCAGCTCGCGCAGCGCATCCGCAATGCTGGCGCGATCTTCATCGGCGCGCACACCCCGGAAGCGATCGGCGACTACGTCGCCGGCTCGAACCACGTGTTGCCGACGGCGCGGTCGGCGCGCTTCTCGTCCGGGCTCGGCGTGCTCGATTTCATGAAGCGCACCTCGATCCTCAAATGTGGGCCGGAGCAATTGCGCGCGCTTGGCGGCGCCGCGATTACGCTCGGCGAAGCGGAAGGGCTCGATGGCCATGCCCGCTCCGTCGCCATCCGGCTTAACAGATAGAGTGGAGCATGATCTTTTCGGAAAACCGGCTCCATCCCCGGATCAAGTCCGAGGACAAGCTTTTCCGGATCATGCTCTGATGGCGCGCGCACCTCGCAAGGCTCCGGCCGGCCGCCTCGCCGCGATCACGCTCGATGAGGCTTCGCTCGGCAGTTCCAGCGACGACATCGAGCACGAGCGCCGGGTCGCGATCTACGATCTCATCGAAGACAACAAATTCAGGCCGGCCGGCCATGACGGCGGTCCCTACGCGCTGCATCTCGGCATGCGCGGCGACCGGCTGGTTTTCGACATCCGTCTGACCGACGGCACGCCGGTGATCGCGCACATGCTGTCGCTGACGCCGTTCCGCCGCCTCGTGAAGGACTACTTCACGGTCTGCGACAGTTATTACTCGGCGATCCGCACCGCGACGCCGGATCGCATCGAAGCGCTCGACATGGGCCGCCGGGCCCTGCACGACGAGGGCTCACGCATCGTGATGGAGCGGCTCAAGCGCAAGGTCGAGCTCGATTTCGACACCGCGCGGCGGCTGTTCACATTGATCGCGGTGCTGCACTGGAAGGGCTGAGGGGCCCGATGCCGCAAGACGCGAAGCGGCCGTCGCCGCAACCCTTGGCGGTGCTGTTCGCCTGCGGGCTGAATTCCGTGCGCTCGCCGATCGCGGCAGGATTGTTTTCGCAACTGTTCGGCCGCTCGAACTCCGTCGGCTCGGCCGGCGTGCGCAAAGGCGAGCTCGATCCGTTCGCCGTCGCCGTCATGGCGGAGATTGGCATCGACATTTCGCGGCACAAGCCAATCACGTTTGAGGAGCTGGATGAGGGGGAGGGTCTCAACTTCGACCTCGTCATCACGCTGGCGCCGGAAGCGCATCACCGCGCGCTGGAACTCACCCGCACCACCGATGCCGACGTCGAATATTGGCCGACCGCGGACCCGTCGGCCGTCGAAGGCAACCGCGAGCAGCGGCTCGATGCGTATCGTTCCGTGCGCGACCAGCTTCTGGCGCGGATCCGGGAACGCTTCGCCAGGCCGCGCACCGGCAACGAATGAAGGAGGGGCGGGTTTGAAACCCGCCCCTACGTCACAATTCACGCCGGTTGTGGAACGGCCTATCATCCGCTAGGTTTCGTGCAAATTTTGGCCAAGACTGCGACTACGGTTGCGGCCCGGAGACCATCTATTCCGGACAACGAACGGTGAAAGAAGAACTCTTGGAATTCCCTGGTGTCGTGACGGAACTGCTTCCCAACGCCACCTTCCGCGTCAAACTCGAGAATGAGCATGAGATCATCGCCCACACGGCAGGACGCATGCGTAAGAACCGCATCCGCGTGCTTGCCGGCGACAAAGTGCTGGTAGAGATGACACCCTACGACCTCGCCAAGGGTCGCATCACCTACCGCTTCAAGTGACAGTTGCCCCCGAATTTTTTGACGACAAGAGCGTCCAGACGTGATCGGCCGTCCTAAATTCGTGCTCGCCTCCGGCTCGCCGCGCCGGCTGTCGCTCATCAATCAAGCCGGCATCGAGCCCGACGCGCTGCGTCCGGCCGACATCGACGAGACGCCGAAACGCGGCGAACTGCCGCGCGCCTGCGCGACGCGGCTGGCGCGCGCCAAGGCCGAGGCGGCGCTCAACATGGTGCGCATCGACGAAGAGCTTCGCGGCGCCTACATCGTCGCCGCCGATACGGTGGTCGCGGTCGGCCGGCGCATTCTGCCGAAGGCGGAATTGCTCGACGAGGCGGCGCAATGCCTGCGGCTGCTCTCCGGCCGCAATCATCGCGTCCATACCAGCGTGTGCCTGGTGACGCCGAAGGAGACGTTCCGGCAGCGCCATGTCGAGACCCGCGTGCGCTTCAAACGGCTGTCCGACCAGGACATCGAGGCCTATCTCGCCTCCGGCGAATGGCGCGGCAAGGCGGGCGGCTATGCGGCGCAAGGTATCGCCGGAACTTTTCTGGTGAAGATCGTCGGCTCCTATTCCAACATCGTCGGCCTGCCGCTCTACGAGACCATGACGCTGCTCGGCGGTGAAGGCTTCCCGATCCATTTCGGCTGGCTCAGCGCGGCGGGAGTGTAGCGCGCGGCGGCGCACGCTACATATTTTAGTCATGGCCAATGCGCAAAACCGCAAAGTATGCCCGATCTGTGGCAAGCCCACCGACGAGGGGGTCAAGCCGTTCTGCTCGAAGCGCTGCGCCGACGTCGATCTGCACCGCTGGTTCTCCGGCAGCTACGCCATCCCGGTGACCGAGGACGAGGAAGAGGACGAGCGGCGCGACGAAGGCAGCGGCGAGTTGAACTGATGCCGACCTATTCTGGACAGCCGAAATTCGAGCCTCTATAAGACGGCGCTCTCGCGTGGCGCGCGTTTGCAATGGGCCCAGGTAGCTCAGTTGGTAGAGCACTGCACTGAAAATGCAGGTGTCGGTGGTTCAATTCCGCCCCTGGGCACCACCACTTAAACCCAGTTTTGCTTCCGCTTGTGAAAAATCGATTCACGTCTTAGCTCCGGGCGGCGGCCCGTGCAGAATTTGGATTGTGGCTAGTGTCCCTGTTCTGAGGTTCGCTGCATTATGAACCGAACGCTGACTGAGTCATTTCAATGAGTTGTGGGCGACCTGGTGTTCAAACTGATGCGGCAAACTTCAGATTCAGGACACTAGATCGCCGGCAGCACGGCGCGCGACATGTAGAGAAACAGCGCCGCGCCGAGAAGCCCGATCAGCCCGGCAAGCGCAAGGTCGAAGCGTTCGCCCGGACTCGGCACGACCGTTTCGCTATCGATGTCCTTGGCGGTTTTGACGAAGCGGACGCCGGCGATGGCGATCATGCCGACGCCGAGGACAATGAAGGCCAAGCCCGCCAAGTTCGCAAACCATTGGCCGTGGACCGCAATTTGCCTGCCCGCCGCCTGCGGCGCGGCGACTTGCAGAAACAGATCGAACCGCTCGATGACAAAGCCAAAGGCCATGACCGCAATGGCGGTGCGGACCCAGGCGAGAAAAGTTCGTTCGTTCGCGGCGTGGTCGCTGTAACGCTTGATCATCGGTCTGCCCGGACGTTTGCCGTGCCACACTATAACGCGCCGGAGGCAAGTGGCAGGCCCTATTCATGATCGTAGCGTGCCTGCTCGTCACCGGCTCTGCGGTATGGGCGTTCTGGCTCAATCCCGAAAAACACATTCTCACGGGTTAGGTACGGCGCAGCAACCAGCATCGATCTGCGCGTGACGGGACGACGCACGCCCGGTGTGCGCGATCGGGCCGTTCATTAACGAAACGTAAATCGATGTTGGCTACCTACTGATGCGGCTGACCATTTTATAAGCAGGCTGCACGAGGCACGATGTTCCGGGTCCTCACCTGTTTGACGACCCAGCACGACTTCCGCCTAGTCGTCGTTGCGGGCGTCGTCTGCTACCTGTCGAGCCTCACAGCGATCATGTTGTTCAATCGCGCGCGCGCGACGGTGGGCCGCGTTCGCGCGATCTGGATTACAGCCGCTGGAGCCGCGACCGGCTGCGGCATATGGGCCACGCATTTTCTGGCGATGCTGGCCTACGATCCGGGCGTACCGATCGCCTACAGCATCGATCTGACAACGCTGTCGCTCGTGGCCGCTGCGACGGTCACGACCGGGGGCTTGGCTGTTGCGCTATACATGCCGGGCCGCGCGGGCGCACTGATCGGCGGCGCGATCATCGGTGCCGGCGTCGCATGCATGCATTATCTCGGCATGTCGGCCGTCGAGCTTGCCGGCCGAGTGACATGGGACCTGCCTCTCGTCGTGGCGTCCATTGCCATAGGCATGGTGCTGGGAATGGCCGCGATGGCCGTTGCCGTACGATGGCAAGGACTACACGCGCTGTGGATATCGGCTCTGCTCCTCACGCTTGCCATCGTCTCGCATCACTTTACGGCCATGGGGGCGGTGGCGATCGTTCCCGATCCGACGCGCACCATCACGGCGCTTTCGCTGTCGCCGGATTCGCTTGCGATTGCGATTGCGAGCGTGGCGGTCGCGATACTCGGCATGAGCCTCGTCAGCGCCTTCGCCGATCGCCGGCTGGACAATAAAGGACAATTACTCGACCTCGCGCTGAACAACATGACCCAGGGCGTCGTGATGTTCGACGCCACCAGCCGCCTCGTCGTTTGTAACAAGCGATATCTTACGCTCTACGGATTGCCTCCCGATATCGTGAAGCCCGGCGTAAAGCTTGCAGATATCGTCCGGCTTCGCGCCAGCGCCGGCAGCCTGCCCAGCGATCCCGAGAAGTATACCGCCGATCTCATGGGTCTCATGGCCGGCGGCAAGGACCTGAACTTCGTGTCCGAGCTGCCCGACGGCCGCTCCATCGCCGTCGTCAATCGCGCCATTCCCGGCGGCGCGTATTGGATCGGAACGCACCATGACATCACCGAGCGCCGCAAGGCGGAGCGAAAGAACGCCTTGCTTGGCGAGCAGGAAGCGCGCCGCGCAATCGTCGAAGAAGCCATCGCCTGGTTCCGCCAGAGCGTCGAAGGCGTGCTGAAGACCGTGGCCGACAGCGTCAGCGCCATGAAATCGACCGCGACGGCGCTCTCGGCGACATCGAATGAAACCACCACGCACACGGCCGGCGCGGTGCGGGCGTCAAACGACGCATTCGGCAGCGTCGCGGTGGCGTCCAGCGCGGCCGACGAAATGTCGAAATCGATCGCCGAGATCAATCACCAGCTAGCCCGCGCAACCGAGGTGGTGCGCGCCGCGACGTCGGAGGCGCAATCGACCAACAAGGACATCACCGACCTCGCGCAAGCCGCGCAGAAGATCGACGACGTCATCAAGCTCATTCAGAGCGTCGCCGGACAGACCAATCTGCTGGCGCTCAACGCCACGATCGAAGCGGCGCGCGCCGGAGTGGCCGGCAAGGGCTTTGCCGTGGTCGCATCCGAAGTCAAAGCGCTCGCGGTGCAAACCGCCAAGGCGACCGACGTCATCGCCGCACAGATTGCCGAGGTGCAATCCTCGACGCAGAGCGCCGTGCGCGCCATCGGCAGCATCAGCGGCCGCGTGCAGGAAATCCAGCAGTTCACCTCGGCGATCGCATCGGCGGTCGAGCAGCAGCATGCCTCGACCAGTGAGATTTCCAGCAACGTCGCGGCGGCCGCTTCCGGCACAAAATCGGTGGTTGCGGTATTGCAGCGCGTCGCCACCGCCATTTCGGACATGCAGTCTTCAGCGGACACGGTGCTGACCGCGTCGCAATCAGTCGAGAACGCCGCGGAGAGCCTGCGCGGCAGCGTCGACGGCTTTCTCCGCAAGGTCGCAATCTGATCGCACTAGAGCCTTATCCGTTCTGATTGAATCAGAACCGGGCTCTAGCATTTTGTTTGCGCATGATCTTTTCGGAAAACCGGTATCCACCCCGGATCAAGTCCGGGGCAGGCTGTTTCCGGATCATGCGCTGGGACTTAGGAGCCGCCGCGTTCCGGCTCCATCGCCACCCGCGCAAACGTCGACATGATTTTCAGCCCGGCCTTGATCGAGCCGCGCCACGTTCCCGCCACCTTGGATTGCCCGCCGATGCGGCGGCGGTAGGCGACCGGAACTTCGAGCACACGCAAGCCGGCCCGCGCCACCCGCATCTGCATTTCGAGATTCCAGCCGTAGCCGAGCTCGCGCATGCCGAGCCCGAGCAAGGTGCCGCGGCGGATCGCGCGATAGGCGCACATGTCGGTGTAGCGCACCCCGTAAAGCAACCGCGTCAAGAAGCCGGCGAGGCGGCCGGCGAGAAGCTGGTGCCATGACATGCTGCCCGGCTCGCGCTCGCCAAGCGCGCGCGAAGCGATGACAAAATCATAGGCGCCGGAGCGGATCGGCGCGATCAGCGCCGTAATGGCGGCGGGATCGTCGGCGCCGTCGCCGTCCATGAAGACAACGATGTCGGCAGTCTCGGCGGCGTGCGCGCCGCTAAGGCATGCGAGCCCATAGCCGCGGCCGACCGCAATCACCTCGGCGCCGGCGCGACGGGCGTTGTCTTGCGTGCCGTCGGCGCTGCCGCCATCGGCGACGATCACCCGGCCGACGACGTCGCGGGGCATTGCCGCGATGACGGAAGCGATGGATTCGGCTTCGTTGAAGGTCGGAATGACGACGGCCACACCGCCCGCCTGCGGCGGCATCGCTAGAGGCTCCACCGCAATCCGCAGCTTGCACAGGCGTCCGGCGGCTTGTTCGACATCAGCGCTTTGCGGAAATCGCTGTAGGCCGGCCCGGTCCAGATCTCGCGCAAGGTTTGCTGGGTGGCGTCGCCGAGCGTGTAATTCTCGTAACCGCGCTGCGAGAACGGCGCGATGCAGCACGGCAGCGCCCGGCCATTGGCGGTGAAATACATCACCGTCCACGGCCGGCGGCACAGCGACCACGGCGAACCGTTGTCGCGGCGCTTTAAGCTCATGCCGGGCTCGGATGCCGCTCCCGAGGCGCTGAACGTGACGCCGAGAGTTTTGGCAAGCGCCGCGGCGCGATCGATGTGGATCGCCTCCTCGCCGGAGAGTTGCTCATAGAGAGCCTGGTCCGGCCGCGCTTTGCCGATGGCGTTATCGTTGAAAAACACCAGCCGCTGCAAATGGACTTCCTTGACGCCGGTCTCGGCCGCGACGCGCACGAAGTCCGGCAGCTCCTCGATGGTTTCGCGCAAGCCGGTGAGCCAGGCCGACACGCGCGGCTTGGCATGACCCTCGCGCTCCTGCAGCTCGCGGAACGCGCGGACGTTCTTCAGGATGCGATTGAAATAATTCTTGCCGCGAATGGCGTGATAGGATTCGGCATTCGCGGCGTCGAACGAGACGCGCAATTCGTCGAGCTCCGCCTCGATCAGCGCGCGGCCATTACGCTCATTGAGCACCGTGCCGTTGGTGTTGAACAGCACATAGGTGCCGCGGTCCTTGAGATAGCGCACCATGCGCGGCAAATTCCTCACCAGCATCGGCTCGCCGACGCCGTGCAGCACCGCGCGGTGCAGATGCGGAATTTGATCGACGATCGACGTGAACAGCCGCCAGCTCATGTCGGCCGGCGGCTCGAGCTCCGCATAGGTTCGCGGGCAGATCGTGCACAAAAGATTGCAGCGGTTGGTCGTCTCCAGATAAAGGCAGACCGGCTCGTGCTCGGAAACGTCGCTGCCCGCCTCAACGCCCTCGAAGTAGCGCTTGGGATCGACAGTCCGTTTCGTTGCCGCCATTGCCATTGTGATTTTGCCCGTTGAATTGTTCGATACCGCGCCGTTCAGGCGCGCAGTTTCTCGATCTGCCCCAGGCCTTCGACACGGCGGCTGAAATCGTGATGCCGCCACAAACTGCTCACCAGCGCCGCGGTGTGGCGAGCATGGTGCGGTTCGTTTACGTCAAGGCGAGCCCGCAATGAATCGAAGCGGCGAAGCTCAGCGTCCAATTTGCGCAAGCTCTCGGCATCGTCCACGTCGTACCAGACCGGCAGCCGGTAAACGTCGAGACCGATCTCACGGGCGCGCTCGAGCGTCTGTTCGGCGACGCGCTCTGTGCTCCACGCGATGTCTTCGAACAGGCGGCGGTGCGCGGTCTTCAGCCCGAGCAGATAATAGCCGCCGTCGCTCGACGGACCGAGCACGGCGCGATCGCCCGGCTGCGCCAGCACCTCGGCGGTCTCGACCAGAAACGCCGTCGGCAGGGTTGGACTGTCGGAATTGAGCACCACGGCCGAGCCGTGGCCGCGCGCAAAAATTTTCCGGATGGTGTGCAGCAGGCAGTCGCCGAAATTCGGCAGCCACGCATCGATCAACTCGATTGTCGCCGGCAGGGTGCGCCGGAAAAAGTCCTCGGTGCCCGGCGGGCCATAAGCTGCATAGCCGGCAATTCCAGCGTGCGGCGCGGCGCGACAGGTCGCCAGCTGCACGTTGTCGGCTACGTCTTGCAAAAAAGCGGTATTGAGCGCGGCCGCTTCCTCGAACGTCAGCGGCGGCACCAGTCGCGTCTTGGCGCGTCCCGGCGCCGAAGCTTTGGCCATGAAGGCGATGCCGCAAGTGGTATTAGCCGCCGTATTGGAGGCGGCAAACGCAACAGATTTGCCGTTAAAGCGCTTCGCATGATCCATGCGACGTCCCCCCATAACGACCAATGCCAATGTCGCAACGATTGCCCGGCGCTCGGCAAAGCGCCAATCACTTCCGCCTCACCCGCTACAAGTCGGGAAACACCAAAAAGTTATCGCTTCACCAAGTCGTGATCGTTTAATTGCGAGCCAGCGCGATTCGGATGGTCGAGTCGTCCGGCAACACCGTCGCGTCCTGGGCCTGCCAGGTCGGCGCGGCGGCGTACTCGCTGCGCGGCATATCGAGCGACGCCAGTTGCCGGCCCTCGATGCCGACGACTTCGATCGGCACCGCGACCGGCCGCCCGAACCAGCCGAACCATCGGCTGTAAGAGACGATGAGCTCGATCTTTCCGGTGGCCGTGCGCACCACCTGCCGGACAAAGCCAAGCGTTGAAGCGCTATCGTCGAGCACCGGCAAGCCAATAAGATCGCCGGCGCGCACCGGCTGTGGAAAACGCCGTTGCATGCGCGCGTCCATCGGCATCGGTTTATTGGCATCCGCCACGCCCGTCGGCGGCACCATGGCCTGGGCCACCACGATGGACGGAATCGATACGGGCGTCGCCGCACTGAGCGGAGCAGCCGCGCCGATTGTCAAAACCGTTGCCATGAGCTGCGATTTCATCCCGCGATCCTCCCGATCAATAACGCCACGCGAATTTGTGAAGCTGTCGCGCTTGCGAAGCGCGATATGCGACCGTAGTGTCCGAACCGCACATGCGAGCGTGAAGGGCGACTGGACTATGACCTCGCCTGTGCATGATCGAAGATCGCTAACTGTCATCGATGACAATGCCGGCCGTCAAATCAACAAGTCATGAGCGCCGGTTGCATCCGCTGCCGGTGCGCATCATGCATTGGATCAACGCCATCGCCATCTTCATCATGATCGGCAGCGGCTGGAAGATCTACAACGACGACGTGATCTTCGGCTGGCTGCATTTCCCGGACAGCGTAATCATCGGCAAGTGGGCGCAATATGGCTTGCAGTGGCACTTCTTCGGCATGTGGATATTCGTCGTCAACGGCATCGCCTATCTGAGCTATGGAATTGCGACGGGACGATTCCGGCAAAAGCTGTTTCCGGTCTCGGTCGGCGAAGTCCTGGCGACGGTCGGCGATGCACTGCGGTTTCGCCTCGCCCACGACGATCTGACCCACTACAACGCCGTTCAGAAGATGCTTTATCTCGGCGTCATGGCGGTCGGCATTCTGATCGTGATATCCGGGCTCGCGCTGTGGAAGCCGGTGCAATTCTCGGAACTGGCTGCCCTGTTCGGCAGTTTTCAGATCACTCGGGTCGTGCACTTCCTGTGCATGACGGCGATTGTCGGATTTTTGCTCGTTCACATCTCGCTTGCGCTGTTGGTGCCGCAAAGTCTTGTCGCCATGGTTACCGGCGGACCAACGGTGGACGACGGCGCAAAGCCTGCCGCGAGCGCCACACCTGAGATCAGACCGACGCATTGATGCGGTGACAGATGCCCATACGCACACGCACGCCATCCCTATTCCGGCCGCACAAGGCGATCGACCAAAGCGTGCTGACGCGAAACCGGGCGCTGGTCGAGAACATCAATCGCCGTAACGTGCTGCGCGGCGCAATCAGTCTCGGCGCATTATCGTTGCTGACCGGTTGCGACGTCAGCGAAGACGATTCAGTGCAGAAGGTCTTGCGCACGGTCTCGGCGTGGAACGATCGCGTCCAAGCGGCGATCTTCCGGCCGAACCATCTGGCGCCGACATACAGTGCATCCCAAGTCGTCAAGCCGCCGCGGTTCAACGCCTATTACGATATCGAGAACGTCAAGCCGGTCGACGGTGCGACCTGGAGATTGGAGCTTGCCGGCCGCATCGAGAACAAGCAGCCATGGACGGCGCAGCAAATCTATGCGCTGCCCGAACAGGAAATCATCATCAAGCATATCTGCGTCGAAGGCTGGGATTACATCGGGCAATGGTCCGGCCCCAACCTGCGCGATTTCCTGCAACGTGTCGGCGCCGATCTGACGGCAAAGTACGTCTATTTCATCTGCAACGACGACTATACCGAAAGCATCGACATGGCGACCGCGCTGCATCCGCAGACCATACTCGCCACCAAATACGCCGGCGCGCCGCTCGCCGATCCGTTCGGCTATCCAATGCGGCTGCGCACCTCGACCAAGCTCGGCTACAAGAATGCAAAGTGGGTCAAGGCGATCGAGGTCACGAACGATTTTCGCGAGACGTTCTGGAGCAAGCAGGGTTTCAACTGGTTCGCCGGGATTTAGCTGCGCCTCTCACTTTGAGACAGCGGGCGCATCAGCGGCGGCCTTCACATAAATTTTCCAGCGTCCGTCGCGATTTTCCGCCAGGCGATAATCGGGACTGGCAGCGAACGGATCGTTGTTCCAGGCCTTGTCTTGAGGAACGACGACGACGACATCGCAGGCATATCGTTTCGCCATGTCGCTTACGTCTTGCACTGTGCCCTCGCCGCCGAAGACGCGGATAAACTGCGCATTGATCTTTTCGCGGAGCTGGTCAGACAGCGGCGCCAGCGCCAGCGCCAATTCACGGCCGGCAAAGCAGGAGCTGCGGTTCGCCAGCAGCGCCCACGACATATTCGCCGGCCACGGCGTCAGGTCATGCAGAAATAACGGATTGTTGGCGACGCGGGCGGTTGGCGGCGCGTATTGGCGCACGGCTTTCCATAGTTCGGGCGTCTGCGCAAAGACTGTGCCGTCCGCACTCGGCGTGCCGTCGATATTGGACCTTATCATCTCGGCAGTATCGGGCAGGCTGAGGACTAGCCCCGTGAGCGCGGTAACGACAATCATTGCGCGCCGAGGCACAAGCATCATTCCCGCCGCCGCGGCGGCGATCAAAACCAGCGCCGCGGGCAACACCGCACGCAGTCCGAGATCGTTGTTGTCGCCGACGGTGCTGACCAGAAGCCATGACGCGACGAGGCCCGCGCCGGCAAGACACGCACATGCTGCGATGGTGAGTTTCTCGGGCCGCGGCGCGCCGCTTCGCCACATCGCGATCAGTGCGATCACGCCTGCGACAAAAGTCGCAGGGAACTCGATGGGCAGTAGAACGAGCCAGTAGGCCGGCCAATCCAGCGCACGCCGGATAGTTTGCGGAAACATCGTGCCAAGCACCGCAAAGTGATGAACGACAATCGGATCGCTACCGCCGCGCACGGCGACGGCCCATAGCTGATTGTTCAGGAATGGCGCGGCGAGGCCGGCCACGAGCACGGCCGCAATCGCCATCCCCGCCGCAAAACGCAGACGCTGCGCCGGATCGATGCCGACAAGCAGCAGCGGCGCGGCGGCCAACGCCGCGATCGCAAATGTGATGCCACCGATATAGGTCGAGCTCTCGAAGCCAGCGACCACAACCAAAACCACCGTCAGAAGCAGCAGCACACTTCGGCGCTGCGCGTATTGGGCGATGAGAAGCATCGCCGCCACAACGCATGATGCCGCCATGAGATGCTGCGGCGCCCATGCCGCCTGAAACAGCCAGCCGGCAAATCCGGTCGAGGACGCCAGAAATGGTTCAAGCCCATTTGCGCCGAACAACCAGAAGAGCGTGACGCGCAGCGATGTCGCGGCGGCGAGCACAACGGCCAGAATCGCGGCGCCGGGCCTTTTGCTGAGCCACCCCGCAAGGCCCATCAGCAAGCTCAATGACGCGAACGCGGTGAACCACGTCAGTCCAATATCGGCTTCCCAACCGCTGATCCGCAGCGGCAGCGCGAGCTCTGCGGCGCTGTAATGCCAAAGATAGTAATAGAACAACTGGTCATGCGGGCCGGCTGCGCCATAAATCGGATCGACCGGCGGCAAGCCCTGCCGCGTCATCGCATCGATGATCGCGATCTTGGAATGATCGAAGATCGGATCGGCGAGATAAACCGCAGTCCCGGAAATCTTCGGAAGGATCGCCGAAGCCGGCACCAATGCAAGCAGAGCGGCGGCGGCGTAAGCCAACAATGGTATCGCCGGCGCGGCGTCAGCGTCGCTTTTCGCCGCAAGCTTGAGCGACACGACGCCGACGATGACGCAAAGCGCAGCGCTTGCGATGACGGCGGACGGGGTAAATCCGATCAGAATAAACAGCGGCAAGGTTGCTGCGCTATGGACTGCCCACCCGAGGACGGGCGCTGCGCCCATCGCAAGTGCGCGCGGCAGCACATGTCGCGACAGCGCATACCCCAGCAATGTCCACAGCGCGGTTGCGACCAGCGCGCACAGTGCAGCATTCACAGGCGATGCCATGAGGAAGCTTTAAGCCACAAGTCGCGTCAGACTTGAATGTGCATCGGCCCGCGGCTTCCGGGAAGGCTTGTTCGAGGTGCCCAAGAAGACCCGTGATTTATCGCGCAAATCGCGCCCAATCGCCGGCGACCGGGCGACCTTGCGGGATGCTGAAACTGCCGAACATATGACGCGATCCGCCCGTCAGTACGCTTCGTCCGTATAGATCGGATCAACCGAGCCGGCCCACGGGCCGTTGAATTTTTCCAGCAGCTCCTGCGCCGCCGTTGTGCCGCGCGCCACGCGATCCTCCAGCACTTCGAGGTAGCGCGTCTCGTCGCGGCCGCCGGCATCGAGGTGCCTGCGGCGCGCGAGGCCTGCGCGCGCGAACTTGAGGGCGTCGGCCGCAAGCGCGAATATGGTCCGGCCGCGAATTTTTGCCGCAAGCCCCTGCTTCGGCACCTCATCGCGCAGCGTCTGGCGTTCGCCGGCGGTCCAGTCCTTGACCAGGTCCCACGCCGCATCGAGGCTGACATCGTCATAAAGAATACCGGCCCAGAAGGCTGGCAGCGCCAACAGATTTGCCAACGGCCCGGAGTCGGCGCCGCGCATTTCGAGGTAGCGCTTGAGCCGCACCTCCGGGAAGATCGAACTGATGTGGTTTGCCCAGTCGGAGATGGTGGCGCGCGCGCCCGGCATCGCCGGCAGCTTACCCGCCAGCAAATCGCGAAACGATTGGCCTGAGGCGTCGACATAGTCGTCGCCGTGCTTGACGAAATACATCGGCACGTCGAGCGCGTAATCGACCCAGCGCTCGAAGCCCATCCCCGGCTCGAACGCCCACGGCAGCATGCCGGCGCGCGCATTGTCAGTATCGCGCCAGATCTCCGAGCGGAACGACAGAAAGCCGTTCGGCTTGCCCTCGGTAAAAGGCGAATTGGCGAACAACGCGGTCGCGATCGGCTGCAACGCCAGCGACACGCGCAGCTTCTTGACCATGTCTGCTTCGGAAGAGAAATCAAGGTTGGTCTGCACCGTGCAGGTGCGATACATCATGTCGAGGCCGAGCGTGCCGACCTTCGGCATGTAAGCGGTCATGATCTTGTAACGCCCCTTGGGCATTTTCGGCATGTCGGCACGGCTCCAGCTCGGCGTCATGCCGATGCCGAGAAAGCCGATGCGCAGCGGCTGCGCCACCTCGCGCACTTGCGCGAGATGCGCCATCAATTCGCTCGTGGTCTGGTGCACCGTCTCGACCTGCGCGCCGGACAGCTCGAACTGGCCGCCCGGCTCGAGCGAGATCGCGCCGCCTCCGGTGACGTCGAAAAGACCGATGACATTCGGTCCTTCCATGATCGGCTGCCAGCCGAGCAAGTGCTGCATGCCTTCGAGCAGGGCACGAATTCCGCGCGGCCCTTCGTACGGCACGGGGCGATGACCCTCGAGCGTGAAGGCGAACTTCTCGTGCTCGGTGCCGATGCGGAACTGCGACTTCGGCTTGATGCCTTGAGCGATCCAGGCGACGAGATCGTCGCGCCGCTCGATCGGCGTCAGGTCGACTTGATCACGCGCCATGCAGTATCCCGGGAAAAATGGGCCGCGACCTTACACACGGCGCCTGTCAAAGCGCAATGCGACTTTGACGTGGCTCATGCAACCGCCTGGCGCGGCTGCGGCGGGAAGCGGCGGTAAAAGGTTTCGCCCTTTTTTGCCATGTCGAGCAGCAGCTTGCAGGGCTTGAAGCGATCGCCATACTTCTTCGCCAGCCGGTTGCAGAGATCGACGAAGGCCTTGGCGCCCATGCCGTCGATGTAGGAGATGGTGCCGCCGGTGAACGGCGCGAAGCCGAAGCCGAGGATCGAGCCGACATCGGCTTCGCGCATATCGGTGACGACGCGCGCCTCGATGCAGCGGGCGGTTTCGAGCGCCTGTATCGCCAGCAGCCGGGCTTTAAGTTCGCCGATGTCGATCGTATCGGGATCGAGTCGCTTCGGCTGCAGATCGGCGAGACCCGGCCACAGCCGCTTCGGCCCATTCTGCGGATAGTCGTAAAAGCCCTTGCCGTTCTTGCGGCCATAGCGGCCGCGTTTCTCAACCATGTCTTCAAGCAGCGCCTTCTGCCGCAGGTCGATGGCCTTGGCGCCGAGATCCGCTTCGGTCGCTTTGAGGATCTTCCAGGCAAGATCGACGGCAACCTCGTCGTTGAGCGCGAGCGGCCCGACCGGCATGCCGGCCATGCGGCCGACATTCTCGATCATCGCCGGCGGCACGCCGTCGGCCAGCATCAAATGACCCTCGCGAAGATAGGTGCCGACGACGCGCGAGGTATAGAAGCCGCGCGAATCATTGACGACGATCGGCGTCTTGCGGATCGCGCGCACATAGTCGAGCGCGCCGGCGAGCGCCGCGTCGCCGGTTTCTTTGCCGAGAATGATCTCGACCAGCATCATGCGATCGACCGGCGAGAAAAAGTGGATGCCGATGAAGCGCGCGCGGTCCTTGAAAGAGCCCGCAAGCGAGGTGATCGGCAGCGTCGAGGTGTTGGAGCCGAAGATCGCGTTGTCTCCGATCACGTTTCGCGCGCGCGCGATGACTTCGTCCTTGACCTTGCGGTCCTCGAACACCGCTTCGATGACCAGATCGCAGTCCTTCAACGCGACGAAATCGGCGGTCGGCTTGATGCGCGCCAAAACGGCATCGCGGTCGGCGGCGGTAGCGCGGCCGCGGCTGATCTGATCGGTCAAAAGCTTTTGCGCATGGGCTTTGCCGTTTTCGGCGGTTTCCGGATCGCGATCGACCAGCACGACCTCAAGCCCGGCGAGCGCGCTGACATAGGCAATGCCAGCACCCATGAAGCCGGCGCCGAGCACGCCGATGGTTTTGAACTGCCGCGCCGGCACGCCGGCCGGACGGCGGGCGCCCTTGTTGATCTCCTGCATCGAGATGAACAGCGAGCGGATCATCGCCGCCGCCTCCGGCGAGCGCAGGATTTTCGCAAACCAGCGCGACTCGACGCGCAGCGCCTGGTCCATCGGAAGTTGAAGGCCTTCGTAGACCACCTGCATGATGGCGCGCGCGGCCGGATAATTGTCGTAGGTCTCGCGCCGATAGATCGCGTTGGCCGGCGTAAATACCATCATGCCGGCTTTCGATTGCACCGGGCCGCCCGGCAGCTTGAAGGTCTCGATATCCCATGGCGCTTTCGCCGTGCCGCTGGTGGTGATCCACGCCTTTGCCGTCTTCACAAGATCGGCCGCCGGCACCACTTCATCGATGAGCTTCATCGTCTTGGCGCGACTGGCGGAGACTTGATCGCCCTTAAGCAGGAATTGCAGCGCGTCAGCCGGCTGCATGATGCGCGCTACGCGCTGCGTGCCGCCGGCGCCCGGGAACAGGCCGACTTTGATTTCCGGCAGGCCGACGCGCGTCTTGTCGTTGTCGGCGGCGACGCGATGATGGCAGGCCAGCGTCAATTCGAAGCCGCCACCGACCGCGATGCCATTGATCGCGGCAACCCACGGCTTGCCGCAAGTCTCGATGCGGCGGTAGAGCTGCGACGTTTTGCGGCTCTCTTCGAACAGGCGCTCATTCGCCGCCGTCTCGCCCTGCGATGCCAGCAGCTCGGCGTAACCGCGGCTCATCGCTTCCAGCATGGTGAGATCGGCGCCAGCGCAGAACGATTCTTTGCCCGATGTAATGACCACGCCCTTGATCGCAGGATCGGCTGCGACTTGCTCGACGATCGCTGAAAGCTCGTCTTTGACCGCGACGTCGATGACATTCATCGAGCGTCCCGGCGAATTCCAGGTGACCAGCGCGAGGCCGTCGGCATCGAGGTCGAGGGTGAAGTGGGTAAAGCTCATTTATACGGCTCACCGCTTTTGTGGGTATAGCGCATGCCGTTGTCGTCTCGCACCGCCACGAGGTCGACGTCCGGGTATCGCGCTGTTTCATGTTTCGAACGGGTGCCGATCTCGAGATAGATAGCGTCGCTGCTGGTTCTGTTGACGAGATGATGGCCGTTCGGATTGTTGGCCTTGAAGCCCGCGGCATCGCCCGGCTTGAGCACCGTCTCGCCCTCGTCCTCGACCAGCACGACTTCGCCCTGAAGCATGTACACGAGCTCGTCTTCCCGCTCGTGCCAGTGCCGCAGCGCCGACGCTGCGCCTGGCTTCAGCGTCGTCAAGTTGACGCCGAACTGGTCGAGGCCGGCAGCATTGCCGAGCCGCTTGCGCTCGCGGCCAATGACGACGCGATCGAGCGGCGGCGGATATCCGGTGCGCGTATCGACCGGAAGTTTGGCGATGTCGATTTTAGGCATGAACTCAGACTCGTTCGATGATCGTAGCCGTGCCCATGCCGGCACCGATACAGAGCGTCACCAGCGCCGTGGCGAGATCGCGCCGCTCAAGCTCGTCGAGCACGGTGCCAAGGATCATCGCGCCGGTGGCGCCAAGCGGATGGCCGAGCGCGATGGCGCCGCCGTTGACGTTGACCTTCGCCGGATCGAGCTCGAACGCCTGGAGATAGCGCAATACCACCGAGGCGAAGGCCTCGTTGATCTCGATCAGGTCGATGTCGGAAAGCTTCATGCCGGATTTCTTCAGCACCTTCCGGGTGACATCGACCGGGCCGGTCAGCATCAGCGCCGGCTCCGAACCGATATTAGCGAAGGCCTTGATCCGCGCGCGCGGCTTCAAGCCGGCACGCTTGCCCGCCCGCGCATTGCCGACCAGAACCGCGGCGGCGCCATCGACGATGCCCGACGAATTGCCGGCGTGATGGACATGTTTGACATACTCGACATCCGGATGCGCCTGGATGGCGACCGCATCGAAACCGCCAAGCTCACCCATCTGCACGAATGACGGCTGCAACGCGGCGAGCGACTGCATTGTCGTGCCGGGACGCATGTGCTCGTCCTTCGCCAGGATGGTCAGTCCATTGACGTCCTTGACCGGCATGACGGACCGGCTGAAGCGGCCCTCGTCCCACGCCGCTGCCGCGCGTTTCTGACTCTCCACCGCATAGGCATCGACGTCGTCCCGAGAAAATCCGTATTTGGTGGCGATCAGGTCGGCGGAAATCCCTTGCGGCATGAAATAATGCGCAACCGCGATCGAGGGATCGACCGACCAGGCGCCGCCCGCCGAGCCGATGCCGACCCGGCTCATGGATTCGACGCCGCCGCCGACCGCCATGTCCTGCTGGCCAGCCATGATCTGCGCCGCGGCAAAATTCACCGCGTCGAGGCCGGAGGCGCAGAAGCGGTTGATCTGCACGCCGGGAACGCTGTCGCCATAGCCGGCGACGAGCGCCGCCGTGCGCGCGATGTCGGCGGCGGCCTCGCCCACCGGATCGACCACGCCCAGCACCACGTCATCGACCTGGCTTGTGTCGAGGTCGTTGCGGGTCTTGATGGCGCCCAGCGCCTGGCTTGCCAGATTGAGCGCAGTCACTTCGTGCAGCGCGCCATCGGCTTTGCCGCGTCCGCGCGGCGTGCGCACGTGATCGTAGATAAAGGCGTCGGGCATAAGGCCCCCGGTTCAGTTGATAGACGACAAAAGGCGACGAACAAGTCGGCGCTGACAATTCACACGCACGTTCCGGCGTATCTGCGCCGTCCCCCATATAGTCACAATCGGCCGCGAATTGCAGCCTGCGCTGCACCAAGGCCGACTCGTGATCTAGCGACGCGCCAACGCCTGTACTAGCCTAATTGCAGGCAGTTTTCGACACGATCGGCGGTCGCTATGGGTCGCGTGCAGGACAAGGTTGCGCTGATCACAGGCGGCGTATCGGGAATCGGCCTTGCCGCGGCACAACTGCTCGCAGATGAAGGCGCCAAAATAATTTTGGCCGATCATGATGCGTCGCAGTCCAAATCCGCGGTTGCGGCGCTTTCGCAGCGCGCTTGCTTCCACAAGCTCGATGTCACTCGCGAAGACGAGTGGATCGCGGTGACCGATGCCGTCGTGCGCGATTTCGGCAGGATCGACATTGTCGTCAACTGTGCCGGCGTGGCGCTGTTCAAGGATATCGAAGCGACCACGCTCGACGAGTGGCGCGAACTGATGGCCGTCAATCTCGATGGCACGTTTCTCGGCTGCAAGCACGCCGTTCGAGTGATGAAGCATCGCGGCGGCGGCTCGATCGTCAATATGTCGTCGGTCGCGGGATTGATCGGCTCCGGCAATCTCGCCGCCTACAGCGCCAGCAAAGGCGGGGTGCGATTGCTGACGAAATCGGTCGCTCTGCACTGTGCCCGCAAGGGCTACAACATCCGCTGCAATTCGGTGCATCCGTCGTTCGTCGAAACGCCCATGCTGCGCTCGATGGTCGCCTCGGCGCGCAATCCGGAGAAAGTGACAGCCAGTTTCTCGACGGCTTCGCCGCTCGGGCGTCTGGCGCAGCCGATCGAGATTGCGCGTACGATCCTGTTTCTTGCGAGCGACGAGTCTTCCTTCACGACCGGCGCCGAATTGGTCGTGGACGGCGGATTAACCGCAGCCTGATCGAAATCTTCGCAACATGCTCCGCGCCGGCGCGCTAAAACGCCTCGGCCGGCAGCGCCATGGTGCTTGCGGCGCCGGCTTTGATGCGCGCGAGATGCGTGGCGGTTGCCGGCAACATGCGCTCCATGAAGAAGCGGCCGATGACGAGCTTTTCGTTCATGCGCGCGGCCGCGCCGTTTGCTCCAGCCTTGGCTTTAGCCTTGGCGTTCGCCGCGTCCGCGATGCGGCACCACATGTAGCCGAGCGCAACCAGGCCGAACAGCTGCATGTAATCGGCGGCGCCCGCGCCGGCATTGTCGGGATTGCCGGGCGTGTTCTGCATGAACCACACGGTTGCCTGCTGCAATTCGCCGAGTGCTTGGCCGAGCGGCTTGACGAAAGCCGCCATCGCCGCGTCGGCGCCGCGCTCCTTGATGGTGCCCGACACCTCGCCAAAAAACGCTTGCAAGGCGCGGCCGCCGTCCTTCGGCAATTTGCGGCCCACCAGATCGAGTGCCTGAATGCCGTTCGCGCCCTCGTAGATCATGGCGATGCGCGCGTCGCGCACGAACTGTTCCATGCCGTGCTCGGCGATGTAGCCATGGCCGCCGAAGACCTGCTGCGCCAGAACGGTATTGGCAAAACCCTGGTCGGTGAGCACGCCTTTGATCACCGGCGTCAGCAACCCCATGTGGTCGTCGGCAGCCTGACGCTCGTTGGCGTCGCCGGAGCGGCGGGCGATGTCGCCCTTGAGCGCGGTCCACAGGATGAGTGCGCGCGCCGCCTCGTTGAATGCGCGCATTGTCATCAACATGCGGCGTACATCCGGATGCACGATGATCGGGTCAGCCGATTTTTCCGGAAACTTTGCGCCGCTCAACGCCCGCCCGGCGAGGCGTTCCTTGGCGTAAGCCACGGCGTTCTGGTACGCGACCTCGGACAGTGCCAGCCCCTGCAGGCCGACGCTGAGCCGCGCCGAATTCATCATCGTGAACATGGCGTAGAGGCCGCGATTCTGTTCGCCGATCAGCCAGCCGGTCGCGCCGTCGTAATTCATCACGCAGGTGGCGTTGCCGTGGATGCCCATCTTGTCTTCGATCGAGCCGCAGGACACCGCGTTGCGCGCGCCGAGCGCGCCGTCGGCCGCTGAAAGAATTTTTGGCACGATGAAGAGAGAAATGCCCTTGGTGCCGGCCGGCGCACCGTCGATGCGGGCGAGCACCAGATGGACGATGTTCTCCGTCAGGTCGTGCTCGCCGGCCGAGATGAAAATCTTGGTGCCGGTGATCTTGTAGCTGCCGTCGGATTGCGGCGCGGCGCGGCAGCGCAACAGGCCGAGATCGGTGCCGCACTGCGGCTCGGTCAGGTTCATGGTGCCGGCCCACTCGCCGCTGATGAGCTTGGGCAGGTAGCGGGCCTTCTGCTCGGCCGAACCATGGGCGAAAATCGCCGCAACCGCTCCCAGCGCCAGACTCGAATACATGGCGAAGGCGATGTTCGAGGAGTACAGGAATTCGCGAACCGCGACCGTGAGCAGCATCGGCAATCCCTGACCGCCGAATTCGACCGGCGCCGACGCCCCAACCCAGCCGCCCGCAACGAGCTTGTTGTAGGCGTCCTTGAACCCCGCCGGCGTGGTGACCGATCCGTCGGCATGCCGCCGGCAGCCCTCCTTATCGCCAACGCGGTTGAGCGGCGTGATCACGTCCTCGCAGAATTTCGCCGCCTCCGCGAGCACGGCCTCGACGAGATCGGGCGTCGTCTCGGCGAAGCCCGGAAGATTGTTGTAGCGCTCGACGTGAAGGACGTCGCGCAGCACAAACATCACCTCATCCACCGGAGCCTTGTAGGTCGGCATGCTGTCGCTCGCTGTGGCGCGTCCGCCTGGAACAGGCGGGATCGAATGGCGCAGCTTAGCCGATTTAGCTCAACGGCGGGACAGTCCGGCGCTGGGCGCAGCGTCAGCGCGGACGGGAATCGTCGAGCAGCGCCTTGTAAAATGACGTGTGGATCTGCCGCAATTCGAGGATCGCGACCTCGATGCCGCGCTTCTGCCGCTCCAGCAGACTGATTTGCTCGACGCATTGCTCGCGCGTGAGATCCAGACCCTTGCCGCCTGGCCGGCCGACCAGGTCGCGGATTTCCGCGAGCGTGAAGCCGAGCCGGCGGCCGGTCAGGATCAGCGTGATCCGGTCACGATCACCGCAGTGGTAGTAGCGGGTGGCGCCGCGCCGCTGCGGCGCGAGGAGGCGCTTGGCTTCATAGAAACGAAGTGCCCGCAGCGTCATGCCGAACTCGCGCGCCACTTCCCCGATCGTCATCGGCGCGTCGTCATGCGCTGCCACGGCCGGGCGCACGGGCGCTGCATCGGCAGCAATGTCCGCTATCGCCCAGTCCGCCGCAAAGCTGTCCGCGTTGTGCGCCATGACCCAAGCTCAATCAGGTATCGCCTCGTCTGCGGTCTCGCACACGTCGGGGCGCCGATGAAGGCTTTACCGGTTACTGTAACTGTTACGCGCAGGACGTGATTATCTTCAGATTCAATCGGCGGTAGCGCGATCTTCGGCAGCGGCCCATCGCTTTGTGGCTGCTCCGGCACCACCGCACCCGGCCCAGGCCGAAGTGTCGATTCTTAACGGCTTGTTTACCGTAATCCTTAAATGTCGGTAGCCGGGGACACAGGACCGCGCCTCGGCTTCGTCCGTTAACGCGCGCCGGCTCGGAAGGGAACATCCTGGTCCTGACGCAGGTTTGGGCGTGAGAATGAAATCTGGCGGTCCGTGGAATCTGAGAGGCCTCCGCCCCGAAGCGCGCGAGGCTGCGCGCTCGGCGGCGCGGCAATCCGGCATGTCGGTCGGCGAATGGCTCAACAACGTCATTGAACCGGACGACGAGTTCGACGACGACGCGGCGGCGCCGTTCGACGACGAGGCGGAGGATGACGCGCCGCGCACTTCCCGCCGTGACGATCGCGAGCACCGCCGCGGCCGCGCCGATCGACGCCGCGAGGGACACGACCGCGATTTCACCCGCGAGACCTCCCATGCCCGCAATGACCTCAACGACGTCCATAGCCGTCTCGACAAGCTTTCGCATCAGCTCGAACGCATGTCGCGCAGCGAAGGCCCCGCCCGCCCGAAACCGCAACGGCGGCGCGCACCGCAAGGCGACGACGAGCGCAATACGCGGCTGACAGGCGCTCCGGCGCGCGGCCGCGCCACGGCCAATTCGGGCACATCGATCGACGATGCCGTCGCCGAGATTACGGCGCGGCAGCGCGCGCTTGACGGCGGCGAGAACGATTTGGAGACGACACTCACGCCGGCGCACGAACCGACTCTCGACCTCAACAATCTCGATAAACAGCTTCGCGACATCACGGTTCGGATCGAGGCGCTGCGGCCATCGAGCGACCTGGAAGCTTCCGTCACCGCCATTCGTTCCGACCTCACTGAAATTGCGCGCCTGATCACCGGAGCGTTGCCGCGGCGCGCCGTAGACTCGCTCGAGATCGAGGTGAAGGCGCTCGCCCAGCGCATCGAGCATAGCCGCCAGTGTGGCGTCGATTCAGGAGCGATCGCCGGGCTAGAGCGCGGGCTGAGCGAGGTGCGCGATGCACTGCGCAGTCTGACGCCCGCCGAGAGCCTGGTCGGCTTCGACGATGCGGTGAAGGCGCTGTCGCAAAAGGTCGACATGATCGTCGCCAAGGACGATCCGGCCGCACTTCAGCAACTCGAAACCGCGATCGGCGCCCTGCGCGGCATTGTCTCGCATGTCGCCTCCAACGAGACACTGACCAAGGTCGCAGAGGACGTCCGTGCGCTCGCCGCAAAGGTGGACACGCTCGCCACGACGGCGGCGAGCAGCCAGGGCCTCTCGGCGCTCGAGAACCGCATCGAAACGCTCACCAACGCGCTCTCGGCCTCGGCCGAAGCCGGCCAAACGGTGCCGCGCGAGCTCGAAAAGCTGCTGTCAGGGCTGATCGAGAAGCTCGAATGGGTTCAGCTCACGCACACCGACCACGCGGCGCTGGCGCATCTCGAAGACCGGATCGCTATGCTGGTGCAGCGCTTCGATACTTCCGACTCGCGTCTCGGCCATCTCGAAGCGGTCGAGCGCGGGATTGCCGACTTGCTTGTGCATATCGAGCAGATCCGGGGTTCGAACGGCTTTGGCGCGCCGAGCCGCATGCCCGTCGCCGCCGGCGCGATCGAGCGCGATGTCGCCGAAATCAAGCAGAGCGAGCTGCGCACTCAGGATTCGCTCGAGGCGGTCCAGGGCACCGTCGAACAGGTGGTTGATCGCCTCGCCATGATCGAGAGCGGCATACGCGAATCCACGTCGCACGCGGCGCCAGCCTCGCAAATATCTCTGGCAGCGCCACCAATCGCCCCGAACGAGGCGCCGTTCTCGACTGCATCAATGGCGGCAGCGATCGCTCCCACCGCGAAGCCGGCGGCTGCGGCCGCGGAATCGCCACCGCAGCGTCCCACCGCCGCGCGGACACCGATCGATCCCAATCTGCCGCCGGATCATCCGCTGGAGCCGGGCTCTGCGACCGGCCGCGCGCGGCCGGCCGCCTCGGCCGCCGACCGCATCGCCGCATCCGAAGCCGCGGTCGGCTCAGCCAAACCCCCGGTGATTGCGGATCCGGGCGACAAGCCGAATTTCATCGCTGCCGCACGCCGCGCCGCGCAGGCCGCCGCCTCGGCTTCACCGCAAACGGAAAGAAAGGCAGGCGTCAAAGGCGCGGCCGCGTCGAAGAAACCGAAACCGCGCGCTCGCACATTGATTGTGGCTGGAGCAGCCGCGCTGATCGTTATCGGCTGCATCCAGATCGCAACACGCTTCTTCGATGGCGGCGCTTCGGTTCCGGCGCCGCAGCAGGAAAACGCCTCGCCGCCCGCCGCCGCACTGCCCGAACCCGAGCAGCCGGCATCGCCGCCGGCCGAGCCGGCACCGCTTCCGGTTCCAAGCGCGCCGCGCAGCACGCTCCCCAGCCCATCGCCGAATCCAAAATCCGGCGCGCTTATTGGTGCAAAGCCGGTCCGTCAATCCGAAGCCCAGCCATCCGCTCCGATCGCGATTACGCCCAATGCGGACATAACCGGCTCGCTGCCGCGCCCGCCGGCGTCCAGCACACCAGGCACGCCACTCGGCGACAAGCTTCCGGCCACGATCGGCGGACCGGCGCTGCGCGCCGCAGCGCTGTCCGGCGATGCCGCCGCCGCTTACGAAGTGGCGATGCGCTTTGCCGATGGCCGTGGCGTTGCGGCGAACAATTTGGAAGCGGCGCTGTGGCTCGAACGCGCCGCCAAGCACGGCTTGCCGCCCGCGCAATTCCGCCTCGGCGGCTTGTACGAAAAGGGCCTCGGCGTGAAGAAGGACCTCGCCGCGGCGCGCGATCTCTATCTCGCCGCAGCCGGTAAAGGTAACGGCAAGGCGATGCACAATCTGGCGGTGCTCTATGCCGAAGGTATCGATGGCACGCCCGATTACACCAACGCCGCGCATTGGTTCCACGATGCGGCCGATCACGGCATCACCGACAGCCAGTACAACCTCGGCATCCTGTACGCGCGCGGCATCGGCGTGGCGCAGAATTTCGCGGAGTCGTACAAGTGGTTTTCGCTGGCGGCGAACCAGGGCGATGAGGACGCGGGAAAGAAGCGCGATGAGGTCGGTGCGAAGCTCGATCAGCAATCGCTGAGCGCGGCGCGTCTTGCGGCAAAGACCTGGGCCGCGGTGCCGCAGCCGGACGAAGCAATCACCGTGAAGTCGCCGCCGGGCGGCTGGGACGTGACCCAGATCGGCCTGCCGCCGGCAAGATCGAAGCCGCGGCCCCCGGGCGCAAAAGCGCCGGCTACGATCTCCAAGGTCAACTGAAAGTCTTTCAGTCGGCGAGGCACTTCGCCGCGGCAACGGCGTAAATGCGCTGTTCGCCGAGCATGTGCGCGGTGAACGACAGCGCCCCGAACAGCGAAACAATCGCACGGTCGCGCACGTTGAGGCCGCCGGTATAGGCGCCGAAGGCGGGCATGACGAGGCGCCGGCCATCGCTCGCAAAGCACGGCCGGCTCACGGCGCGGCCACGCCCCGCCACGCGCGCGACCGGATGCAGATGGCCGGCGACTTCACCGCCGCACGGCTGCGGCAAAGGTTGGTGCCGGAACGTCAGCGGACCGAGCGCCAATGCCTCGGCAAAACGGCCGCCGATACCGTTGGCCGGGTCGGGATCGTGATTGCCGGAGATCCAAACCCAATCGCATCCGTGTTGCAGCATTTTGAGCGCGGTGCGGCTGATATCGGCCATGCGCGCGGGTCCGTCGCCGTCGTGGAAGCTATCGCCGAGCGCAACGACGATACGCGGCGCGTACCGCTCGATGAGGCCGGCGAGACGCGCCAGCGTCGACGCGGTGTCGTAGGGCGGCAAAAGGATACCGCGCGCGGCGAAAGCGGAGCCCTTTTCAAGGTGAAGATCGGCAACGACGAGAGCCTTTTCATCAGGCCAATACAGCGCGCCGGCACAATCGGCGACGAGCGTGATACCGGCGAGCGTCAGTTCGCAATACGCCTCGCCCCGATCCCCCTCCGCAAGAGGCACGGCAGCAGTCAATGGCACCGCTTGGGCACGTATGCTCACTGCATCGCCTCCTTGACCAGTTCGTCCTCGGCTTCCGCGAGAAGCTGTTCGGCCGCCTCGCCATAAACCGCCTCGCGCCCGATCTCCAGCATCACCGGGACGGCCAGCGGCGAGACGTGGTCAAGCGCCTTATGCACGATTTTGCCCCTGATTCGCGACAGCATATCGCCGAGACGGCGCACGTCGAGCAGACCCGTCGCCGCATCGGCCCGAGTGGCGCGCAACAGCACGTGATCGGGCTGGTGGCTGCGCAGCACGTCATAGACGAGGTCGGTCGAGATCGTGAGCTGCCGCCGGGATTTCTCCTGGCCGGGGAAGCGGCGCTCGATCAGGCCGGCGATGATGGCGCAATTGCGGAACGTGCGTTTCAGCAGCGCCGATTCGGCGAGCCAAGCTTCGAGATCGTCGCCAAGCATGTCCTCGTCGAATAGCGCGGCAAGCGAAAGCTCGCCGTGCGCGAGGCGCGAGGCGATATCGCCGATACCCCAGACGGCGAGCGCGTATTCGTTGGCGACAAAGCCCATCGGCTTTAGCCGCGCGCGTTCGAGGCGGCGCGTCAGCAGCATGCCGAGCGTCTGGTGCGCGAGACGGCCCTCGAACGGATAGCAGACCAGATAATGCTTGTTGGCGCGCGGGAAGGTTTCGACCAGGAGCTCGCGGCGGCCCGGCATCTGCGAGCGCCATTTTTGGATCTCAAGCCACTCGCGCACTTGCGCCGGCAGTTGGCGCCATTCGTGCGGGTCGGCGATGATCGCGCGCACGCGGTCGGCGAGATAAGTGGAGAGCGGGAATTTGCCGCCCTCATAGGCCGGCACTTTGGGATCTTCGGAGGCCGCGCGCGAAACGTAGACTTCGTCCTCGACGATCGCTTCATATTGGAGAATTTCTCCGGCGAACACGAAGGTATCTCCGGGCACCATGGTCTCGACGAAATATTCTTCCACCTCGCCAAGCAGCCGGCCGCCGCGCGGGATCATTTTCGAGGCGCGCGAGCGCACCAGGCGAACCTTCAGCATGTCGGCTTCGACAATGGTGCCGACATTGAGCCGGTAACGCTGCGCGACGAGCGGATGCGCAATCCGCCAGCGATCGTCCTTGCCGAGCCGGATGCGGGCGAAACGCTCATAGGCCTTGAGCGCGTAGCCGCCGGTGGCGACGAAATCGACGACGGCGTCGAAATCGGCCCGGGTCAGCGCCGCATAGGGCGCGGCTGACGTCACCTCGGCGTAAAGCTCGTCGCTGCGGAACGGCTCGCCGCAGGCGCAACCGAGAACGTGCTGGGCGAGCACGTCGAGCGCGCCGATACGGGACGCCGGCGTGTCTTGCGCATTCTCGGCGATGGCGTCGAGCGCGGCGCGGCATTCCAGCACCTCGAAGCGGTTTGCCGGAATGAGCACACCTTTTGACGGCTCATCCATGCGGTGATTGGCGCGGCCGATACGCTGGAGCATGCGCGAGGCGCCCTTCGGCGCGCCGACATTGATGACCAGATCGACGTCGCCCCAATCGACGCCGAGATCGAGCGAGGATGTGCATACCACCGCGCGCAGGCGGCCGGCCGCCATCGCGGCTTCGACCTTGCGCCGCTGCGCCACGTCGAGCGAGCCGTGATGCAGCGCGATGGCGAGATTGTCGTCGTTGATGTGCCAGAGGTCCTGAAAAATGCCTTCGGCCTGACTACGCGTATTGACGAAGACGAGCGTGGTGCGGTGCGCCTTGATGAGCTGGTAGATTTCGCCGAGCGCGTAGCGCGCCGAATGGCCGGCCCATGGCACGCGCTCGCCCGATGTGAGCATGCCGACATCGGGCGCGGCGCCGCCTGCGGCGACGATGAGATCGGCCCGCGCATCGCCGTCGCGCTGGGGAACCATGAAGCGGCAAAGATCGTCAGGCTCGGCTACGGTCGCCGACAGGCCGATGCTGGTGAGGCCGGGCGCAATGCGAAACAGCCGGGCGAGACCGAGTGAAAGCAGATCGCCGCGTTTCGAGGTCACCAATGCGTGCAGCTCGTCGAGGATGACGCGCTTGAGCGAGCCAAACAGATACGGCGCGTCGGCGGAGGCGAGTAGTAGCGCGACCTGCTCGGGCGTGGTGAGCAAAATCTCCGGCGGATCGCGGCGCTGGCGCTGGCGCTTCGACGATGGCGTGTCGCCGGTGCGTGTCTCGATGCGGATCGGCAGCTTCATCTCGGCGAGCGGCTGTTCGAGATTGCGCGCGATATCGACGGCGAGCGCCTTCAGCGGGGAAATATAGAGCGTGTGCAGCCCGCCCTCGCGCCGCACGTTGCGGCCAAGCGAAATCAATTTCTTTCCTCCCCCGCTTGCGGGGGAGGATGGCGAGCGAAGCTCGCCCGGAGGGGGCAAGTCTTGCGCGCCGCGGCTCTCCAGTGTCCCCTCCCCAGCCCTCCCCCGCAAGCGGGGGAGGGAGTTGCCGCTCAACTCCACCAGGCTCGGCAGGAATCCGGCCAGCGTCTTGCCGCCGCCGGTGGGCGCGATCAGCAACACCGAGCGCCCGGCGCGCGACTTCGCCAAAAGTTCCAACTGATGCGCGCGCGGCGTCCAACCGCGGCTGGCGAACCAGCGCGTGAACGGTTCCGGCAGAATCGTCGGGCGTTCTAGAACGGTCACGCGCCAGAACTAGCGGGCTGATGCACCGCGGTCGAGGGCTGCGCAACCACGACAAGGCTTTCGACCGGCATGCCCTTTTCGCTGCGCACCGAGGCCTTGGCGAGATGCGCAGGGGTGAGGCTGGCATCGCCAAGCACGCTACGCACATAAGCCTCGCCGTAGGCATAGCGCAGTGTCGGCAACAGTTTTGCGCCGTCGCCGGCATGGGTCTCGACCGTAAACGCCAGCAATCCGTCCGGTGCGAGGATACCCGCGATGCCGGCGATGATCGGCTTAAGATCGTTCACATAGACAAAGACATCGGCGGCGAGGACGAGGTGATATTTGCCGCCATCGGCGATTTCATCGGCGAGAAAGGCGTCAATGCTCGCAGCGATAAGCCGATCGTAGAGTCCTTTGCTGGCCGCTTGCGCGATCATCGCCGGCGAAAGGTCGACGCCGACCAGCCAATCGGCGAAGGGACGAAACGCGGCGCCGCCAAGCCCGGTGCCGCAGCCGAGGTCGAGCATGGTGCCAAAGCGCATCCGCCGTCCGGACGCGCCCATTGCGGCTTCGACCGCCTCGCGCAGCAGCGCCGGGCCGCGATAGTGCAGGTGTTCGGTGAGCGCCGCGTCATAGCGCGCGGCATATTGGTCGAACAGCCGGCGGACATAGGTCTGCGTCATCGCCGGCGCTGCCTCGCCCGATCCGAGCCGCGCAAGTTGCAGCCGCGCGCCGTGATAATCCTCGGGGTCCGCGTCGCGGGCCTGGGCAAACGCGGCGATGGCGCCAGCGCGATCGCCGAGCTGGTCGCGGATGGCGCCGAGCGCAAACCAGGCCGTGGCGAAGCGGGGCGCAAGTTCCACCGTCTGCGCCAGGATATCGGCGGCGCCCGGCAAGTCGCCGCGCCCGGCATGATCGAGCGCCCATTTGTAGCGGCGGTCGGCGATCAGATCGCCGGAGGAGACAAAGAGCGGGCCGGTATCGGTCATCACGTGCTCGCGCCACGGGGCAGAATGATTATTTATGACTCGCGATGCGACCTGAAGACATCCTGGCGCGAACGCCGTCCGGCCTGTGCTGCAAGCCCGGCGCCTTCCATATCGACCCGACCCGGCCGGTGGAACGGGCGCTGATTACCCATGCCCACTCCGACCATGCGCGCGCCGGCCACGGCGCGGTGCTGGCCACCCAGGAGACGCTCGATCTGATGCGGCTGCGCTACGGCGAGAATTTCGCCGGCTCGACGCAAGCCGCGCGCTATGGCGAAAGCATCGATCTTGGCGGCGTGACAGTGACCTTCCATCCCGCCGGCCATGTGCTTGGCTCGGCACAGATCGCAGTCCAGGCGAACGGCCTGCGCATTGTCGCCTCTGGCGACTACAAGAATGTTGCCGATCCGACCTGCGCGCCGTTCGAACTGGTGCGCTGCGACGTGTTCATCACCGAGGCGACGTTCGCGCTGCCGGTGTTCCGCCACGGCGACCCGGATGGCGAAATCGCCAAACTGCTGCGTTCGGTCGCGGTATTTCCGGAGCGGGCGCATCTGGTCGGCGCTTATTCGCTCGGCAAGGCGCAGCGTGTCATCGCGCTGCTTCGCCAAGCCGGTTACGCGGCGCCGATTTATCTGCACGGCGCCATGGAGAAGATCACGAACTATTATGTCAGCCGCGGCATTGCGCTCGGCGAGTTGCGGACGGTGCGCGGCGGCGCCAAGACGAACCTCGCCGGCACAATCACGATCTGCCCACCGTCGGCCTTGAACGACCTGTGGACGCGGCGCTTCCCCGATCCGCTCGCCGCGTTCGCCTCCGGCTGGATGCGCGTGCGGGCGCGGGCGCGCCAACAGGGCGTCTCGCTACCGCTGGTGATTTCCGACCACGCCGACTGGGATGGTCTGACCGCGACCATCGCCGCGACCGGCGCCGGAGAAATCTGGGTCACGCATGGCCAGGAGGACGCGCTGGTGTACTGGTGCGGCACGCGCGGCCTGAAAGCGCGGTCGCTCGATATTGTCGGTTACGGCGATGAAGACGAAGCCGGCGAGCAACCCGGCGCCGGAGCGGAACAATGAACCGCTTCGCCGAGCTTCTCGACCGCCTCGCCTACGAGCCCGCGCGCAACAACAAGCTGCTCCTGATGACGGATTATTTCCGCTCGACGCCCGATCCCGAGCGCGGCTGGGCGCTCGCTGCGCTGACCGGCGCGCTGAGCTTTCCCTACGCCAAGGCCGGTCTGATCCGCAGCCTGATCGCGGAGCGCACCGATCCGGTGCTGTTCGAACTGTCCTACGATTATGTCGGCGACCTCTCCGAGACCGTCGCGCTGATGTGGCCCAGTTCGTCCTCCCCCGTTTACGGGCGAGGCGGCGAGCCAAGCGAAGCCAGAGGGGGTAAGTCTTCGACGCCTGCGCAAGCCTTGCGGCCACAGGCCCCCTCCCTACCCTCCCCCGCATGCGGGGGAGGGAAAAATGGTGCGGTCGGCGCAGAAGAGCTGACCCTCGCGTCCGTCATCGAAACCCTGTCCACCCTCGGCAAGGCGCAACTGCCGAAGCAGCTCGGGCATTGGCTCGATGCGCTCGATGAAACCGGCCGCTGGGCGCTGATCAAGTTGGTGACCGGCGGATTGCGGATCGGCGTCTCGGCGCGGCTGGCAAAATCAGCGGTCGCGGCGCTCGCCGGCAAGGATGCGCAGGACATCGAGCTGTTCTGGCCCGGCCTGGCGCCGCCCTACCCCAAGCTGTTCGCCTGGCTCGAAGGCAGCGGCGACAAGCCGGCGAGCACCGATCCGGCGGTGTTCCGGCCGGCGATGCTGGCGCACGCGCTCGACGACGCAGACCTGGTTACGCTCGACGCCGCCGATTTCATGGCCGAATGGAAATGGGACGGCATTCGCGTTCAAGCCGTCGCCGCGCCCGCACCTTTCCCTCCCCCACAAGCGGGGGAGGGAACGGTGGGGGTTGCACGACTGTATTCGCGCACCGGCGAGGACATTTCGAAAAGCTTTCCCGATCTGCTCGACGCGCTGCACCTGCCCGGCGCGATCGACGGCGAGCTTTTGATCATGCGGGACCACCGGGTGCAGTCGTTCAACGCGCTGCAACAGCGGCTCAATCGCAAAACGGTCACGCCAAAACTGATCGCGGAATTTCCCGCGCAGCTGCGCGCTTACGATCTGCTCGCCGACGGCGGCGAGGATTTGCGCGAGCGCCCGTTCACGGAGCGCCGTGCGCGCCTGGAGAGTTTCGTCGCGCGGCTCAATGACGCCCGCGTCGATCTTTCTCCACTGATCAGTTTCGCCACCTGGGACCAACTCACGGCGGCGCGGAAAAATCCGGCAGCGGCCGGCGCCGGCGAGGACGCCATGGCGGTCGAGGGCGTCATGCTCAAGCGGCGCGACTCGCTCTATCTGCCCGGCCGGCCGAAAGGGCCATGGTGGAAATGGAAGCGCGACCCCTTCATCATCGACGCGGTCTTGATGTATGCCCAGCGCGGCCACGGCAAGCGCTCGTCGTATTATTCCGATTATACGTTCGGCGTTTGGACGCGTGGCGACAGCGGCGAGGAGCTGGTTCCCGTGGGCAAGGCCTATTTCGGGTTCACCGACGAGGAACTGTTGCAGATCGACCGCTTCGTCCGCCGCAATACCATCGACCGCTTCGGTCCGGTGCGCGAGGTCGTGCACGAGCCGAATCAAGGCCTCGTGCTCGAAGTCGCGTTCGAAGGCTTGCAGCGCTCGACGCGGCACAAATCCGGGCTGGCGATGCGGTTCCCGCGCATCAACCGGCTGCGCTGGGACAAGCCGCCAAGTGAAGCCGACCGCCTGGAGCGGCTGGAGACCATGATCGGCCGGATCGAGCAGGGACACGCCTCGTGACCGGGTCGCACGCACCGCGTCCGGCAACGCTCCGCCGCGGCCGCATGACCGATCTCAACGGCTTGCGCGAGCTCGAATTGGCCGTGTTCACGACCGACATTCTGTCGCGGCGCAGTTTTCGCCGCTTCCTTGCCTCGCGCAGCGCCACGTTGATCGTGGCCGCCGGCGGCGGCCAGCTTGCCGGCTACGTGCTGGTGCTCTACCCGCCGCGTTCGAGGCTCGCGCGCCTGTATTCCATCGCGGTCGCCCCGCACATCGGCAGGCGCGGCATCGGCACGCTGCTTTTGGCGGCGGCGGAGGAGGCGGCGCGGCGCCGCGGCCGCACGGCAATGCGGCTCGAAGTCCACGAGCACAATACCCGAGCCATTGCGCGCTATGAAAAGTCGGGCTACCGGCTGTTCGGCAGGCACCACGGCTATTATGACGACCACGCCGATGCGCTGCGCTTTGAGAAGGCGCTGGTGTCAAGGAACCGTCACAGCCGGCGGCGGCCATGATCAAGCCGCCTGACTCCGGTGCCCGAATTGGTTTTCATGGTGGACATCGCGCATGCCGCAGTCGCCAATGGTTCTGATTCCGGCTATGACGAATCGCGTGCCGTACCCAATTTCAAACGCATGATCGGCCTCGCATCGCCTAGTGGCTTCGACTGGAAGGGAACCCGTCCATGACTGGCTGGGTCATCCTCGTCGATCAGTCCCGCGACCTGCCCAACGCCGAGACCCCGCACAAGGTCATCACCACGAGCGAGTATCTCGCGCGGCCTCGGCTGTTCGACATGGCGCGGCCCAAGCTGGTCAACCTTGCCCGCTCTTACGCCTACCAGTCGAAGGGCTATTACGCCTCGCTGCTGGCCGAGGCGCGCGGCCATCGCGTGGTGCCGACCGTCGAGACCATGCTGGAGCTGCGCGAGCAGAAGCTCTACGAGCACGCGCTCCCGGAACTCGAGGAAGAGCTCAACCGCTGCGCCCGGCGCGCCGATTTTCAGCCCGAGGGCGAGTTCAAGCTGCTGGTTTGCTTCGGCATCGCGCGCGACGAGCGCTTCGAGCCGTTCGGCCGGCTGCTGTTCGACTGGTTCCGCTGCCCGGCGCTGGAAGTGATCGTCGAGCCGGGCACCCGTCTTTCGATCGATCGCATCCGGCCGCGCATCATCACCCGGCTCGCCAACGGCGAGGCCGAGTTTTTCCGCGAGTCGCTGAACAACCACACCAAGCGCGAATGGCGCGATCCCAAGGCGCGCTCGGTCGCAAAGTACGATCTCGCCGTGCTGTACGATCCGAACGAGAACGAAAAAACGGCGCCCTGCTCTCTGGACACAATCAAACATTTTGTGCGCTTCGCCGACAAAAACTCAGTCGACGTCGAGCCGATCACCAAGCGCCAGCTCGCCGAGCTTGCCGAGTTCGACGGCCTGTTCATCCGCGAGACCACCTCGATCGACAATCACACCTACCGTTTCGCCCGCCGCGCCTGGCAGGAAGGCATGCCGGTAATCGATGATCCGATCTCGATGATCCGCTGCACCAACAAAGTGTTTCTGATGGAGCTGTTGCAGCAGAACCAGGT
>Ga0102924_1000367_pt1 | contig 56317 bp, 46 predicted proteins | sample PaiPotPPM11metaG_FD_80116 | JGI IMG/M metagenome (GOLD analysis project Ga0102924, IMG submission 80116) | Iron sulfur acid spring bacterial and archeal communities from Banff, Canada, to study Microbial Dark Matter (Phase II) - Paint Pots PPM... ... | reverse complement strand
TTCCTATGCTGTGATTCACGAGAAGGCAGATGGCGCCATCAACTTCACGGCTTCACACAATCCACCCGAATATAATGGAATCAAATTTTCCACTCCCGACGGCGCTCCAGCCCTGCCTGAGGTGACCAAGCAGATCGAAAAGGAAATCCGTGACGCCGAGCCGTCAACTCCGGAGTCCAAAGGCAAGGCTTCGGCCCAAAGCCTCGACCCTAAGCCACCGTACCTTGCGCGCCTGCGCGAAGCTGTCGATATCAAAGGCATCCAGAAAGCCGGATTGCGTGTCGTCTTCGACCCGCTCTGGGGCGCAGCTCGCGGCTACTCGGATTCGGTGCTGCGTGAAGGCGGTGTGAACGTCACGACCGTTCACGATTATCGGGACGTCCTGTTCGGCAACCACGCGCCCGAACCAGACGATCATCTACTAGAACCTCTGCGCGAAAAAATGCGGGAGAAGAAAGCGCATGTCGGAATCGCCACCGATGGCGATGCGGACCGGTTCGGGGTCGTGGACGAAGACGGTACGTTCCTTCAGCCCAATTACATCATCGCGCTGCTTTTTGATTATCTTGTCGAAAGCCGCGGCTGGAAGAATGGCGTAGCCAAGTCCGTCGCTACCACGAACTTCATCAATGCGCTCGCCCAATATCACAAGGTCGAGTTGCACGAAACTCCGGTCGGCTTCAAATACATCGGCGAACTTATCAAGCAGGACAAGATCGCCATCGGCGGCGAAGAGAGTGCAGGTTTGTCTATCCGATATCACGTTCCCGAAAAGGACGGAATCCTCGCCGGCCTGCTCTGCTGTGAGATGGTCGCCCATCGCGGAAAATCACTAGGGCGTCAATTGCAAGAATTGTTTGCCAAAGTTGGTTCCTTCTACCCCATGCGCGAGAACTTCCACTTGACGCCCGAGGTGAAGGCGAAGTTTACTGAGAAGTTACGTGTTGATCCGACGGCTTTTTTCGGGCAGCGGGTTAGCGAAGTTGTGCGCAAGGATGGCTTGAAGCTTGTTCTTGCGAATGGCTCGTGGGTCTGTTATCGACTTTCGGGGACCGAGCCTGTGGTCAGAGTTTATTCTGAAGCGCCCAGCGCCCAGGAGTTGCAGAAACTAAGCGCCGCCGCCAAGCAATGGATATTCGAATAGGTCTCCCCAGAATCCGAATCGTCCCTTCTCCAGAAGAAAGACTGCGCACCCTCACGCAAGGCGCCGACCACGCAGAAGCGTGGGCCGAAAAAGTGCGAGTCCAGGCTGAACCGATCCTTGAAAAGCTGTACGCCGTCCGCCGACGCTTAGCGACCGGCGCGGTTACGATAGTTGCCATTTGGCTTGTGGTGCACGCCATGTTGGGCGCGAACGGCATGGCGGTTTATCGTGGCAAGCGTGCCGAATACCAGAATCTACAAAAGGAAATCAACGGCCTTCAGAAAGAAAACGACGCCTACTCGGACCAGGTCTCCCGGCTCAAGTCCGACCCCAAGCGAATCGAGAAGGAAGCCCGCGAGCAGTTCCACTACGCTCGCCCCGGAGAAGTGGTTTATGTGTCGCCGGACCCGCCTGCCGACACACGGCCGGTTACCCACTCCGCCCGGAGATAACTTCTTACAACTCGAAATTTACGTTGTGGTATAGTTTCGGCGAATTCCGGCGTTCTTGCTGCTGCACCTCTGTCGTGAGAAAGATAGTTAGCATTAATTCGCGGCTTGACCGCCTATATGAGGAGATATCCGTCATGAGAAAACTCTTGCTTGTTTCTTTAACACTCGCGGTAATGTCTATGTACGTTGGGGTTTCATTCGCTGCCGGCGCTACTACGGTCAACGGGTACGTCACTGATTCGAAGTGCGGCGCAAAAGGGAAGACCAATGCCGAGTGCGCAAAGAAGTGCATGGAGAAGGGCGCCAAGATGGTGGTGGTGACTGATGGCGACGACAAGGTGCTGACTGTGGCCAATCCTGACGCGCTAACCGACCATGTTGGACATCACGTCGCTGTTACCGGCGAGGTGAGCGGTGATTCCATTCACGTGGATAGCGTAAAGATGCTGTGACCGGCGCCTCATAGGCGGAGCCTTCTTTCAAAGAATCGATGGGGCAGCGCAAACCGCCCTGTTTTCTTGACCTTGATAGGCTCTTAATGGGTAAGGGCGGGTGCCTAGGTGCGTTCCCGGGCCGCAATGCTGGCCAGACTGTTGGCTTCACGATTGTGCTCACGACTGACGTGAGATATGGAAAACTCCAGCGATCGTGCCAACTTACGGCAAATCCAGTTCAGGGAGTAAAGACGGGGACTGCGGCAGGCGTATTCGCCGATCATCTGTTTAACCACAATTTCGGAGTCCGAAAAGACGTGCAAAGCTCTGGCGCTCATAGCTAAAGCGCGTTGCAGAGCCTCCAAAAGCGCCAGGTACTCAGCTACATTGTTGTCTTGGTGTCCGATCCACTTCTGGATCCTAATCGGCCCGTTCTCGCAGCCGTCAATCACCACGCCAATACCGGAGGGCCCTGGATTTCCCAGTGATCCTCCATCAACATAGGCGATAAGGCGCGACATTTTCAGACTTCGGTAGGTGCTGGAACAACAATGCGCGACCCGATTCGTCCCGTCAAGAGCCTGTATTGGTTACTTTAGTCGTAATTTTTCCACGATTTCCTTATTAGAAACCTGTTTTGCACAAGTCATCCACAGAAATCTCGGTTTAGAGCGACATTTGAAATTGACATCCTTAAACCGAAAATTTAAGGTTACTTTCGTCGACGGCTGAAAGGGTTGGCTCAAATAAAATTAGCCAGTCCGAAGTAAGCTGAGTGATAGGCTCGGCAGGGTAACCTGCAGAGCAGCCAGACCCGAAAAAACCGACTAACTCTGCGAGGAGCAGTTGGGGTTTGGAACTGCGAAAGCAGTAATCACATCAAGGGCTGCGACGGTGCATGTCTCCACGCTGTTGGCTTCCTCGCAGGAGCTGGTGGCTAGAGCATAACCAATGTCGCAGCCTTTTTACTTTTCTGGCGATCCCCTCCGCGCTGCCGCTTCCATTCAGCAAAAGTTAACCTCCTCTGCCTGAAGACATCGTTTCGGGCACACGGATTTCTGGAGCATTTGCTGGCGGATAATCCCGTTCCTTCTCAGGAAGCGTCGATCTCGGGGAGCTCACTTCTTTTCATTCTGAAACTCTGTCTACGCAGAATCGCGAAAAGCGCAATTTGGGCGGCCAATCCTGCACTGCTGTCGAGGATCACATCGCGCAAAGTACCGGTACGCGACGGCAAAAAACTTTGATGCCACTCATCGAGTATGGCTACTAATGCCGTACATAGAACCGCAAGCGTGGCCCATTGCAAACACCATCGCGTGCTAAGCCTTGGAAAACTGGCACGCCAGGAGCGAAACAGAAGAACGCTCAATGTGAAGTAGCCAACAAAATGTCCGGTCTTCCGAAGCACGGCGTGCCATAATGCGAACCGCGCTGGATCCATTTCGAACAGAAAACGAAAGATGGGATACAGAATCCGACTCGTATGTTCTGCAGAGCCGAGGTTCGTGGATTCTGTAGCGATGACCGCCAGCCAGAACGCAGACGGTAGCCACACTCTCAAGATTCGCTTGGTGGATGAAGTCAATCGCCAGTTTGCATTCTAACGCTTTCTTAGCTGCTGAGTTTGACGGTTGCGAGAGTGCCTACTCCGCGCAATCGAGCCTGATCATGTCTTTAGGACAGGTGATTTACGAAAGTAGATCGGTGGCGCTCCGGGCATCACGAGCTCGCGACGTCAACGGTTAGATCGTCCGGCAATTGGGCATCCGCGCGCGACTCGGGATGTTCATCAGAGCCCACCAGGAATTCGATTCCGTACAGATATAGCGCGCGATGGCGTACAGTTCCCCCAACTCGCGTCCGCTCGCTCGATCGGGGCGCAAGAAATTCGACCTGAATTTGCGAGTCTACAGGTAGATTGGCGATCGTAAACAGGGACATGCCCACATCGCTAATATTGATCCCAAGCGCTTCAATGCAACCAGACTCGGTGAATACACGGACAGAAGTGTTAAGCAACTGGCATCTTCGTCGGCGCCTGTCCTGATTGAAGTTGCGTTTGAGAAACATTGGCGGACGGAACTGAAAACAGAGTAGCGCACCGCGGCTAGCCGATTAAGATTACGAAGGTGCACCCGCATTTGATCGTGGAGGCACGGGCGTCCTCGCCGGTACCACATGGTCCACAAATCTTGACCGTGGAGGCGCGGGCGTCCTCGCCCGGGCTAGTTCGCACGCCCGCGCGAAGGGTTTTGGGTTTTCTTTCGTGTACCTTCGTGTCCTTCGTGGTTTGTGGTCAAGACACTAGTGTGCCTTTCATTTCATTCCCTCCAAAATAGAACCCACAATTCCTCCCACAACCCCACCCTCCACGGTCTGTCTCGAAGCTTCGCGCGGCAGGTATCGCTCAATGGCGTGGGCCAACCTGGCAATGGGAAGCGTCTGCAGCCAGATTCTTCCCGGCCCGGTGAGCGCTGCAAGAAAGATCCCGTCACCGCCGAAGATCATGTTCTTGATTCCCGGAACGGTCGTGATCTGAAACGAGACGCTGGATTGAAATGCGCCGACATGACCTGGATGCACGCGCAAAGTCTCGCCCCGTTGCAGGTCGCGTACCACAAGTTCTCCAGAGAGTTCCAGCCATGCAGTCCCTTGCCCACTGAGCCTCTGCAGCAGGAAACCATCGCCGCCGAAAATGCCAGCGCCCAGCGATTGCTGAAAGCCAACTGCAATCTGAATCTGCGGGGTGGCGCAGAGAAAGCCGTGCCGGTGAATCATGAATTCGTGTCCCGGCGAGACTTCAACCGGCACAATGTGTCCCGGCAATTTCGTAGCGAATGCCACCTCGCCGGCAGCACTATAGGCGCGGTATTCGGTCATGAAAATAGATCCGCCACCAGCCACTCGTTTCAGCACGCCAAACAGGCCCCCGCCGCCGGCGAACTGAGTGTGTGTGGTCATCTGGATGGAACTGCCCATCCACGAGAGTTCTCCAGCTTCGGAGATGATGGATTCATTTGGTTCAAGAACGAACTCCAGCACGGGCATGGTTGTACCGGTGATGCGGCTCTGCATAAAAATCTCCTGTTGGTGATACGTACGGAATGAGATCGCAGTTCGGTGTAGCCGGAGAGTATAAATGCGCGGGCGACGACCTCGCCGAAGCTGGCCGCGAGTGCCTAGACGCTGACGGACCCCAAATGAGGCTCAACACCCACGTGATTTACTACTGACGGCCCTCTATAAGTGAAGGGCGATATTTCGCCAACTACGGGCCTCATGAGCAATCAACACTTTTCTTCGTCGCATTTATCGCGTCACCAAACGAACGCGCAGAAACTAGATAAAGCTCGTAACGAGCGCAAGGAAGAGTAGCGGCCCTCCTACTACGAACAAATAAATGGCGAGTTTCGGATGTGCCATCACAAATCGCTTCGAAAACGGGATTTCGACCCCTACTCCGGCCAAGTACAGAGCGCCCAATGGCAAGATGAACCGCCAGACAACAAACATCGGCACCACAGCACAGATGATTGTGACCGTGATTTTGACAAATACTGACATCGTGGGGATTGTAGAACCTTCTGCGGTCCAATCTCAATTATTGATAGAACAGGCGATATTTCGTGCGCAAAAAGCAAAGGGCCGGATTATCTCCGGCCCGCACTCGCGAACCTGCCAACCTTATTTCTGAGCAACGCTCTGGGCGCTTGCAGCAGCGCCGTTGTCCGCAGCGCTTGCCAACCTACTTAACCTGGGGAAAAATGGGGTAACTTGAAATGGCATTTTGTCGCGGACGTTTGTAATCGCCATCGGCGCTGCTTTGATCATCTCTACGCGGTCTTCCCAGGGATCGAGCTTAACTCTTCCCCCTAAAGGCAGCGCGGCAATCTGATCCAGCTTGTCGTCATCGAGATTTGGAGCACTCTCCATAAGCGCGGACAACCGAATGATTTGTCCTTTGTCTGCGAAATTGTTGCCTAAATGCGGAGTAAGCAGTGCCGCCAGCGCGGGAGCCCGAACCTGAAGCTGCTTCAAGTACAGTCCGGCGGAGGTCAGCTTCTGCGCGTACGGCGAATTCTTCAGCAGTTGGATTGCCTTGGCGTCTGCCGCCGTCTCCTCCTCTGGATTGTGACGGAACCCAAAATTCTGGTAAGTCGATTCATCCGTGAACAACATACGGTCGTTGAATGCGAATTTGCTCCCCAGGTTGTGCCCGAGCACAATGTGTGCGAGTTCGTGAGAAAGAATCGCCGCCAAACTGGCCTCGTCTGGCAAAGTGTCAATCAGGCCGCGGCTGATCACGATAGTGTTGCCCACGCTAAACGTTTCGAGCGGAGCAGTCAGCATGACTCGCGCGCGGACTGGACGCGGCAGGTCGATGTTGTTCGTGATCTCAATGTTGGTAATAACAGTTTGCAGGACCTTGTCCACATCTCCCGGGGGCGCAAGCAAGCCCGCTTCCTGCAAACGCTCCACTACGTTGTCCTCCGCCTGCTGTTGCCACTCTCGCTGCGCCTCCAGCGGCGATGCATCCTGGGCCACCGCGCTTTCGTCCTTTACCGCATCCACCTTCAGATCGGTGAGTTCATCCTCGCGATTGTTCTTGACCAGGTCATAGCCCCAGATGCGTGACTGGGCCTTAAATGCCATCTTGTCATGCGAGCCGTAGCTGAAGTCGCCTTCCTCGCTATAGATGTACGCCGGCAGCCAATGGCCAGGCACGAGGTTCAGTCGCCAGCTATCCATGTGAAAGAACTGTGCATTCTTCGGGCGCGGAACATAAGTGCCATTTAGGCGGACTATGTTGTAATCCTGATCTTCCACCCAGATTCGGCCCTCAAACATTCCCTTGCCAGCGCCGGTTTTCGGCTTTACGTCAAACACCAGGCAACGCACCTCGCCCAGGAACTCGCGGCGGACATATTTAAAGTCGTAGTGGCTGCGGTCAAAATTCTGCCGGTCTGCGAACACCATCCAGGAAAATCCCATAGGCTGGTATTGAATTCGAAACAGCTTGGTCACGCCGCCCAGCAGTGACTTCTGAAAACTGGCCTCGGAGGCAAGAAAATCACGCCGCTCGATGGATTCCCCCATGTCAAGCCGGCCCAGGAAATAATGATCTTCTTTAGGTGTCGACCCCAATTTGGTATCGGGAGCGAGGTTCTGCAAATACGTCTCAACGATCGGCTTCCGGTCTGCCAGAAAATTGATCAGAGCGTGCTCCCGATCGATGATCTGGTCCACTACCTGGTCCGCGCTCACCGGCGTTCTCGCCGCCGGCTGACCAATCGCCAGCCCAGGAGTGCTCGAAGAAACCGGCTGCGCCGAGGTCGGTTGTGCAGCTGGAGGCGGCGTGGAGGTGGGCGTTTGCTGAGCGCCAGCGCTTACCGAAAGCAACAACGAAGCTGTCAGAATCCAGCGTGTCATGTCTGCGACTCTCTTTCTAAAGAAGCTGATCAATCATTACGAAGCGATCTGAAACATCACGTGCACGATGGACGTTGAATCTACCGCTGAGCCATTGCGCTGTGCCGGCTTGAACTTGATTTTGGTAGTCGCGCCTATGGCGGCCTCATCCAATCCGTGTCCCAGCCCTCGCACCACTCGGTTTACGTGCAACTCGCCATTCGCTCCGAACATGACTTCGAGTAGCACTTCGCCCTCAATGTTCAGTTTTCGCGCCTCATCCGTGTATACCGGCTTCGGCTTATACAGAACCTCGACCTGCGTGTTCAGCGACGCCGTATCTTCCAGGGTATGCTTGGGCGTATTGGCTGCGACCTGCTGGGTTGCGAATCCCACAGCCTGGACTCCTTGCCCGTTCTTACGCCCATTGCCTTGCCCCGGTTGTGCGATGCCATTACCGAACCCGGCACTTGCAATTGTGCCCTTCATTCCTCGCGCCCCACCAGTGCCATTGCCGGTTCCCGCGCCTTCCGGCATGTCAAACGCCCCCAGCTTGGCGGATATCAACTTCGCGCCCTGCCGTCCTTGTCCGGGCAAGCCGTTGGGATCTCCAAATCCGCCAGTCTGCACCTTTTGGATCGGAGCATTTACCGTGGGCGTCGCTGAGCTGCCGAATTCGCCAGTGTGGATTATCTTGGCCGGCAATGCCGCTGACACAGGCTGTAGTTTGGGAGCATCGAAGTTAGCCGGCTGGATTTTCGGCGGCTCGAGCTTTGCCTCCTCCTTGAGTCGAGGCAGGTCTTCAGGGACGATCAGCTTCGGCGCGTTCATCTTCACCGCGGGAAGCAGCTTGACGACCTTCGGTTTCGGCTGTGCTGGCAGTTTTTCCGGAACCAGATCAGGCCGCACGATAATATCGGTGACCGAGTATTTGGCCGACATTGTCATACTTACTGGCCAAATCAAGCGCGCAAGCAACATCAAGAGCACCAGGACCACGCACACGGTGTAACTAAACAAAAATGTACGCCAATCCCGCTTTTGCTCGGGTAACAGGCCAAGGGTGAGGGTCTCGTTCGAATACATTTTTAGCTCCAGGGGACACCCGGGCCTGGGGAGAGACAGACCGGACGAATGCTTAGGTTAAGGGAGAATGCCATAGGGGTAAACGTCCCCCACGCTGTAGTACGAAGGTAACCAGTCTGAAAGCAAGGGCGGAGGTTTCCCGAGGCTGCACGGCGGCTGGTCATGACCTACGACGAAGGGCGAATCCGTAATAAACCGGGATGCCTGCCATGATCACGAGGCTTCCCAGGGCTGAATATCGTAAGTTGCTCATGAAAGTGTAGTAGAGAAGGGCCGTCGACGCTACTATAAAAAGCGCGGGTGCCAGCGGATATTCCCAAATCGGAGGCCGGCGCTCCGGGGCGGGCATTTTTCTTCGGAACACGAATAATGCGCCGCTTGCGGCCACGTACGAGAGCCATTCGGCAAACAGAGCTAGCGTGAATAGCTGGCGGAAATTCCCTCCGATAAGCAGAAAACATACAGATAGAACTGCCTGAGCCGTAATCGCCACGTGTGGCGTTCGGAAGCGGGGGTGCACCTTCGCCAGATCCGAAAAGAAATTTCCGTCGCGAGCCAGTGCAAATGCCATCCTCGAGCCGCTCATGGCTACGCCATTCAGCGAGGTTGTGAGGGAAATCACCATTGCCGCCGAGACCACCACCGCCGCCGATGCCCCCAGGAATGAAGCCCGGACCGCATCTGACATTGGTGACGAGGATTGCGCGACTAGCAACGGCGGCAAGGCATATTGCACGGCGGCGTTGACCAGCATGTAAAGCGCGCCGATTACGAGCAGACCGCCAATGAGCGCGAGCGGAATATTTCGCTCCGGGTCGCGCACCTCTTCGGCGACCATGTTCAGATCGCTCCATCCATCGTAGGCCCATAACGCCGCTGCCAAGGCTGCGAAGAAACCAGCGATTCCGCCAGTGGCGTCGGGATATCGCTGCGCGAAGTGGGCCCAACTGCCATGTGCACTGAAGGCTAGGATGGAGATCGCGACGATCAGCACTATCTTTAAAGCCGTGAATGCAAGCTGAAAATTTCCCGCTCGCCGTACTCCGACGTAATTGACGACGGAGACGAAAAACACGAATCCCATGGCGACGAACTGACCCCAGGTCACAGGAATGTTTCCCACCCGGGCCGCCAGGAAAGAGAGCGAAGGAAAGTTCGCGAGGATTCGAACAACGCCGGTCGAGATCGCTGCCAGCGACGTCGGCTTCACCACGATGGTCCAAGTCCATCCGGTAATAAATCCGGCGAGCGGCCCATAGGCGTCGCGTATGTAAACATACTCGCCGCCGGACTGCGGTTTCATGGCGCCGAGTTGGGCGTAAGTGACCGCTCCAAAGAAAGAAAAAATTCCGCCCACGATCCATGCCAGGTACACCAGTCGCGCCGATCCTGCTGCCTGCATCATCTCCGCCGGTACAAGAAAGATTCCGCTGCCGATCACCACTCCGACGACAATCGAAGCCGCCTGGCTCGCGCCCAAATCACGGAGAAGGGCCGTAGGCGTGGAGATCGTGTTCCTTACCGTGGCCATGTGGTGGGAGTATAGCGTGTCGAAAATACTAGGTACGTAAACCACAGAGGACGCAGAGTTTCACAGAAGGAAAACACAGAGCGTTTAATAGGCGAGGCACTACTCTGTGGCGTTCCTCTGTGCACCTCTGCGTCCTCTGTGGTTTAAGCTTCTCTCACATGCCCACCTTTTACGACCGTTTCGTTGAATGCGCGGAGCAATGGCCGCAGAATGTTGCGGTCGAAGTGCAACGACCCGACGGGATTGAAAGTCATAGCTATGCCGAGCTGCGTCGTATGGCGGAAGCGATTGCCGTATGGCTGCTCGGCCGCGGAATCGAAGCGGGCGATCGCGTAGGCATTCTTGCCGACAACCATCCGCGCTGGGTAGCGGCTTATCTCGGCATTATCGCCGCCGGCGGAACGACGGTGCCGCTCGACACCGCGTATCACGCGGACCAGGTTTCGAAGCTTCTGCGCGACAGTGGCACTTCGTTGCTGATCTGCGATCAAAAGCATTTGGAAGTTGCGAGAGAGGCGGTCGCCGGCACGGACATCGTCATTGTCCAGACCGACTCTGGTCTGAGCACAAATGGAAGGGCGGGGACGCCCGTCGCTCCACGTTCCGAGATAGATTTCGACAGCATCTTCGCTCAGCTTGACGCTCAAGGCGGAACAGACTTCCGGCCCGTTCCGCGCGAACCCGACGCTGTAGCATCTCTGCTCTACACCTCCGGAACAACCGCCGATCCCAAAGGAGTGATGCTCACGCACGCCAACCTGCTTGCCGAAGCGGACGCGGTATTTGCCTGGGCGCACATCGGCCCGGACGATGCAATTCTGGGCGTGCTCCCGCTGTTTCACGTGCTCTCGCAGATGGCTAATCTGCTGTTGCCCTTGGTTGCCGGGACGCGCGTCGTTTATCTTTCGACACTCAACACGACAGAGTTGTTGCGAGCACTGCGCGAAAGAAACGTCACCGCCTTTGCCGTGGTGCCGCAATTTTTCAATCTCATACACGAACGCATCTTCAAAGAAGTGCAGCAGCGCGGAGCGCTTGCCAGGCTTGCCTTTAGATCGCTGAAGCAACTCAACATCTCTTTCAGAAAGTTCGGGTTTAATCCCGGTCGCGTGTTTTTCCGTCGAATCCATAATTTATTCGGCCGGCGGATGCGGTATCTGGTCACCGGCGGTTCGCGCTTCGATCCGCAGATCGCGCGGGATTTCTACGCGCTCGGCATCGATGTCCTGCAGGCCTACGGGCTCACCGAAACCTGCGGCGGCGCGTTTGTAAATTCGCCGGAAGAAAACGTGATCGGTTCGGCCGGGAGACCGCTGAAGGGAGTGGAAGGCAAAATCATAGATATCGTAAACAAAGACACACAGCCTTCCGACGACGTCTCTCCCACGAGCGGCGAAATCCTGATTCGCGGTCCAATCGTCATGAAAGGCTATTGGAACCGGCCGGATGCCACTGCTGAAGTTTTAAAAGACGGCTGGCTTCACACCGGTGATCTTGGTTACTTCGACGAGCGCGGGAATTTATTTATTACGGGACGTAAGAAAGACGTCATCATCCTCGCTAATGGCAAGAATGTTTATCCCGAGGAAATCGAAGCTCATTATCTCCAGTCGCCACTCATCAAGGAGATCTGCGTACTGGGGTTGGAAGACGGCGGATCTGAGAAGCTCTATGCCGTGATTACGCCGAACTTCGAAGTTCTGCGGCAACGCAAAATTGTGAATGCGAAAGAAGTTATTCGATTCGATGTTGAAGGACTGTCGGCGAAGCTTCCCTCCACAAAGAGAATCGCGGGGTATGAGATATGGCAGGAAGACCTACCCCGCACCAGCACTCGGAAATTAAAGCGCTTTGAAATCGAAAAGCGGGTGCGGGCAGGGAAGGACGATGGCGACGGCGCCGAGGCCGAGATATCAAAGCCGCTCACAAACGAAGATAAATCATGGTTGGAAGAATCCGAGAATCAACGCGCAATAAAAGTTATTCGCGAATATGCGCCGGACCATCCTGAAAGGATTTTGCCCGCCGACAACCTGGAACTTGACCTTGGCCTCGATTCCATGCGGCGGGTCGAGCTGCTGGTCGCGGTGGAGCATGAGCTGGGCGGCGATGTTGAGGAATCGCGACTCTCTGATATTTACACAGTTCGCGAACTCGTTGATGCGGTACGCGAGAGCGTTGCCTCGGGAAAAAGCCCTGCCAAGCAGTTTGCCGGCTGGAGCGCCATACTTCGCGAAGATCCCACTGAACCAGCAGTGCTTGCCATTACCGAGCCGAGGCCATTCACCGACCGTCTTATTTTTGTCCTCACGCGTCTGTTCAAACTGGTCTGGAAGATTTTTTCGCGGATCGAAGTGGAAGGACTCGAGAATTTGCCGCGCGAAGGCTCTTTCCTTCTCTGCTCTAACCACCAGAGCTTTCTCGATCCCCTCCCGCTACTCTCGGTTCTTCCCTGGTGTTCTTTGAAGCGCACGTTTGCTGTCGGAACCAGCGAAATTTTCGGCTCGGGCATGATGGTGTGGGTGGCGAAGTTTATGCGCGTGGTAGTAGTCGATCCCGACGCCCATCTGATTCCGGCGATGCGCGCTGGAGCTTATGGTCTGCGCCACGGAATGTCGTTAATTATGTATCCGGAAGGCGAGCGCAGCATTGACGGTACTCCGAAGACCTTCAAAAAAGGAGCGGCGATTCTCTCTGTTCACCTTCAAGTGCCGATTGTCCCCATGGCCATTGTTGGATTTTATGAAGCTTGGCCGCGTGGTAGGTCGTTTCAAAAATTCGTACCCTTAAAAATGAAAATCGGCGAGCCCATGCTGCCAGCACCCGAATCAGAGGGATCAGAAGAAGCCTACGCGAAGCTGACAGCGGAACTGAAGGAGAGAGTGGTGAGCATGTGGCAGGAAATCGGCTCCATGACTGACCACTGACGACCACTACCCAGTGACCACTCACCACTACTTCGCTCTTGGGTGCGTTTGGTCATAAACACTAAGCAGGTGCTTCATCGAGAGCTGGGTGTATCGCTGCGTAGTGGAAAGGCGCTCATGGCCGAGCATCTCCTGAATGGCCCGAAGGTCGGCGCCTTCTTCCAGCATGTGAGTTCCGAAGGCATGACGCAACGTATGGGGATGGACGTCGGGCGAGAGGCCTTTTGCGACCGCGATTTTCTTAATGATACGGCCGACGCTCCGGGTGGTGAGTTGTCCCCCGCGTTGATTGATCAGCAGAGCCGGAGTGTGCTTGTGCAATTTGGACAGTAAGCTTTGGCGCGCGGGAAGGTAAGACGCCAGTGCTGATCTCACCGCGTCTCCGAACGGTACATAACGTTCCTTTTTTCCTTTACCGCGGATCAGAATGGCCTCAGCGCTGAGGCGAATGTCGTAGACATTGATTCCCACCAACTCCGAGTTACGGATGCCGCAGCCGTAAAGCAATTCGAGCATCAGGCGATCGCGTTCTGGAAACGACGCGATTTCCGGCATGTCACCATCAAGGACGGAATTCATTTCTTCCACCGTCGGCACGCGGGGGAGCTTCTTGGGCAGCTTCGGTGTCGAGACCAGTGCGGCCGGATTCTGCTCGACAATTCCTTCCTGCGCCAGCCAGCGGTAAAGCGAGCGGACCGCAGCGAGAGCGCGCGCTACCGAAGTCTTGCCTAGCCCTTTGTCGTAGAGGTGCGAGAGAAATACGCGGATGGTAATGTGGTCGATCTCCCGCCATTTGCGCGAGCCCACGTGATCAGCGAAGCACCCGAGATCTTGTTGGTACGCGTTGATTGTGTGCACAGAAACGTTGCGCTCACTTAGCGAACGAAGAAAACATTCGGTTGCCTTCGCGACCTGAGTTGAATTTCCCGTGCCCTGTTTTCTGCGTGTCCGAGCCTGCCCTGAGCGCAGTCGAAGGGTGCCTCCGTGATTAGTCTTCATCTATCTCGCCTTCGCCCTCGGATGATGTTTCTGATAGACGCTCTTCAGCCGGTCGAGCGCAACGTGCGTATAAATCTGCGTGGTTGAAATATCGGCGTGCCCAAGAATGGTTTGCACCGTGCGTAGATCAGCGCCGCCCTCAACCATGTGTGTGGCACAACTGTGTCGCAGCATGTGCGGGGAAGCATGACGGCCCATCGCTGCCGAAGCTGCACCTACCATCTGCCACACTCGCTGCCGTGTGATCTTCTTGGCGCCACGAGCGATGAACAGAACCGGAGAGTTCCTATTCCCCGCCAATTGTGGCCGCGACTCTCGCAGGTAAAGCCACAATGCCTCTTGCGCCGATCGTCCCAACGGAACGATCCGTTCCTTGTCGCCTTTGCCGCGCACCAGAACGCAACCCATTTCAAGTTTTACGTCTTCGACTTTCAAAGACACGACTTCTGAAACCCGCAGCGCACCGGCATAAAACACCTCGAGCATCGCGCGATTTCGAATTACAAGCGCACCTGAATCTCTATGCTCGGTCGTGACATTGGCTGTGAGCATCTGTTCCACTTCTTCTGGTGCCAGCGATTTCGGAAGGACCTTCCATTGCTTGGGAAGCGGAATATTCAGCGTGGGGTCGCGTGCAATGCGCCGGTCGAGCAACAGGAAGCGATACAAATGCCTGATCGCGGAGAGCTTGCGCGCCACCGAGCGTGCGTCCACCGAGTTCGCGAACAACTGCTGAATAAAACCGCGAACATCCTCTTTGCGCGCATTTAGCAGAGTGCCCTTGTTCCGTTCAAGAAACGCAGCGAACTGCCCAATGTCTCGTGTGTACGCGGAAACGGTGAGCGCGCCCAGTCCTTTTTCGACTTTAAGATAGTCGATGAACGAAGAGACGACGCCGGAATTGGTCTCAGAGGGCACACTTTGAGTATTACTCGTTATGGGACACTGTTTGAAGTGACCAACCAGATGCACCAAAAAGCAGCCACGGAGTACAAGGATTTAGGCGAAGCGCGAATTGAAATTTGTTTATCCGTGCCGATGTGGCTTAATCCGTGGCCGCGCTCTTTGCCGCCTCTTTCAGGACATCGACTGCGTAGATTGCTCCCTGCGGTGTTTCCTCATGTTTGAAATAAGCGAACGTGTCGCGGCCGGCACTCAAATGCTCGTGCATACGAGCGACCATGGCGCGGCGCTCTTCAGGAGAGTACTCGGGTTTGCGATAACGGTAATAGCAGAAATCAGCGGTGATTACATCCGGCGTGACGCGCTCTTCGGTTTCTGCAACACATAGAGCACGGTTGTACTGCTTCAGCAAAGAAAAGATTTCATCCGTGAACCAGGATTCGTTGCGGAACTCAAACGCAACCTGAACGCCTCGGGGAATGATCTTGAGGAAATCCTCCAGCACCTGGGGATCAGACTTCATATTTGGAGGCAACTGGAAGAGCACAGGCCCAACTTTTCCCGCCCGCGCCAGCGGCTCAATCGTGGAAAGAAATCGCGGCAAGAACTCTTCGGTGTTTTTCAGGCGTTTGATGTGGGTAATGACCTGATGCGCTTTGATCGCGAAGCGGAAAGCGTCCGGAGTTTGCGCGATCCATTTTTGCGCAGTCGTGTCTTTCAGTAATTGGCGAAAGGTGAGATTCACCTCTACCGTGTTCAGCTGGCTGGCGTAGTAAGGCAGAAATTTCGTCTGCGCCAATTTTTCCGGATAAAAGCCCGGCTTCCAACTCGGATACGCCCAACCCGAAGTCCCAACGAAAAGTTGCGCCATTCGCCGTCCCTGAAGATGTGTTCTGCGCCGAATTATATCCGCTTGCGCAGCTTCTCCGGTGACGAGCGCTTTCCGGCTTGTGGTCTCTTCTTTGCGGCGCTCGGCCGCTTTCGCCCGCTGCTTTGTGCCTGCGCAGCAATTTGCAAGCCGGTTGCAACCGCTTCTGCTTTTCCTTCTGCGATCCCCGGCAGTTTCGGCAGCTTTTGTTTCAAGGTCAACAAAGGCGCGAACAGGTCGCCCATTTTTTCGACTCGATCGAGCACTTGTGGTGCCTCGAAGACCAGCAGGCTCGCATCTTTTTTCTTGAGCGCGTGCGCGACTTCATCCCACGTGACCGGCGTCGAAACAGTAGGGCGTTCCCGCGCGCGGAGAGCGTAAACGCTGATCGTGGTTTTGTGCTCGTCGTTCTGGCTCCAATCGACGAAGACCTTATTGGTGCGAATCGCTTTCTTCATGTCAGAGACGACCAGGTCGCGGTGTTCGTTTTCAAGCAATCGCGCCAAGGCGTGGGCGAGTGGCTTAGTTTCGTCGTAGCTGGTTTTGGTATTTAGTGGCACATAGATCTGCAGTCCCTTGGAACCAGAAGTCTTTGGCAAACTCTCCAGCTCGAAGTGTTCGAAAATTGTTCGCAGCCAGAACGCGACCTGGCAGCACTGAATTATGTTCGCGGGTGGGCCGGGGTCAAGATCGAATACTAGCGACCGCGGACAGGTGATATCCTGCGCCAGGGAAAGCGAAGGGTGCAGTTCGATCGCCGCCAGATTTGCGACCCAGACTAGCGTCGCCAGATCATTGCACAGAATGTAATTCACGTCGCGCTGGTTGCCCTCACTCCAGATGGGTGCGGTTTTGATCCAATCGGGCCGATGCTTGGTCGCGTTCTTCTCAAAAAATGGCGGCTCGTTGACGCCGTTGGGATAGCGCTTCAGAGTGAGTGGCTTGTTTTTGAGGTGCGGGACCAGAACGGGAGCAATGCGTGCGTAATAGTCGATGACTTGGCCCTTGGTAAATCCGACAGAAGGGTACAAGACCTTATCAAGGTTAGTTAGCTTGAGATGCTTGCCTTCGATTTCGACGACGTGGTCTGCGCTCAATGGCTGGTCCTCTCCTTAAAATGCTTGTGTTTGGATGCGAGCCACGGAAAGCAGGTCACGCGTTGGCTTTTATCATTTGCTCCGCGTGCTTCAGGGACGTGTCGGTCAATTTGGCGCCGCTCAGCATTCTGGCGATCTCTTCCGTTCGTCCATCTCCGCTGATCTCGGTGACCGTGGTACGCGTTCGGCCACTCACTTCCTTCTTCAAAATCAAATAATGATGGTCCGCGAAAGTTGCGATCTGCGGCAGGTGAGTGACGCAAATAATCTGATGCGCGCGTGCCAGTTCTTTCAGTTTTTTACCTACCGCCTCGGCGGCCCGCCCGCCAATGCCAGTATCAATTTCATCAAATACCAGAGTGCGTTGGCCTTCGGCACTACGTTTCTTCGTTGATCCCGACTCGACGCCCGCCTTAAGTGCCAGCATCACGCGGGAGAGCTCACCGCCGGAGGCGATCTGCTCGATCGGGTGCAGCGGCTCACCCTGGTTGGTCGAAATCAGGTACTCAGCCTGATCGAAGCCCGAGGCCGTCCAATGGCTCTCTTCGTTCGTTCCACCGACCTCGATTCGGAATTGTGATTTCATGGCCAGTTGGTTGATTTCGGTCTCAACCAGCTTTCCTAATTTCTTCGCAGCCTCGTAGCGCTTCTTTGAAACCGCGCGAGCGACTTGCAGGTATCCCTCGGCCTCGGCCGCTAGCTCGCCCCGTAGTTGCTGCAGAATTTCATCCTTGTTCTCGATTTCCGTCAGTTTCCGCGTAACATCAGCGCCGAGCTTGATTACATCGTCCAGCCTGGGTCCATATTTACGCTTGAGGCGATCCAAAAGTGCGAGCCGGTCTTCAATTTCAGCCAAATGCTCAGGTGAGGACTCGATGCCGCCTGCATAGTCACGCAAGCTGGCTCCCACGTCCTCAACGCTGATGCGCGCGGATTCGAGCGAGGCGAAGGCTTCTTGAAATTTTGATTCATACCTAATTAGTTCTTCTACGTGCTTCTGGGCAGAACGCAGCGAGGCCGAGGTGGAAGCTGCACCCTCGTAGAGCAGATCGAACGCGTGCATGGCCGCGCCGTAAATCTTCTCCGCATTGGCAAGCACGCGCTTCTGGGCATCGAGGCGCTCGTCCTCCCCAGGCTGGATCTTCGCGTCATCGACTTCGCGCTTTTGGAACGTCCACAGATCGACTAAGCGGAGCCGTTCCTGTTCTCCCTGCTGAAGTTCATCAATGCGCGCCTTAATCTGCTTCCATTTATCAAAGGCCTCCCGCAGCAGTTCGAGCTGGGTTCCTGCATATTGATCGAGCAGCTCCAACCGCACCGCCGCGTCGAACGAGACCAGCGATTCGTTCTGCGCGTGAATACTGGCGATGTGCGGCGCGAGCTGTTTGAGTAGGGCAACGGTTGCAGGCTGGTTATTCACGAATACCCGCGCCTTAGCGGAAATTTCGCGGCGCAAGATAAGACTCGCGTCGTCCGCATCCATTCCATTCTCTTCAAGGATGCGAGAAACGGCTTTTTCGGCGTCAGCTTCGACTTCGAAGACCGCAGCGACTACAGCGCGTTCCGCACCGAAGCGGACCACATCTGGAGAAGCTTTTCCGCCCAGGAGCAAGGCTAGGGCGTCGATCAACATGGATTTGCCGGCGCCGGTTTCGCCGGTCAGAAGATTCAGCCCGGCCCCGAACTCGACCGCGACATTCTCGATGACCGCGAAGTTTTCAAGGCGCAGTTCGACCAGCACGGCTGTCCTGGAAAGAAGAAGTTGAGCGCAGGATAGCACGAAAAAGCGGTAACAAGTGGTTAGTTGTCAGTGGACAGTGATCAGTGTGAGGAATGGCAGAATTGCAGCTTAAGCAGACTTCTCAGCCGCAGGGGCTTTCGCGAAGAGGATTTCAAAGACCAACAACCCCGCGCCGACCACGATCGCGCTATCGGCAACATTGAATGCGGGCCATTGGTATGAGACGAGATACACAAGAAGGAAATCCACCACCCGCCCGCTAAGCAGCCGGTCCCACAAATTCCCCAGTGCGCCCCCAAGAATCAAGGACAATCCGATGCCTGTGGCTGTCATGGTGTGGCTACTGCGCCATAGAAGCGCGGACACAATGACCAAAGCCACAATCGAGAACAGCACCAGCAGCCCGATTTTCCATTCCGAAGGAGATTCGGCAAAAAGGCCAAACGCCGCGCCGCGGTTCTCCACGTGCGTGATGTAGAACACACGCGGTATAACGGTGAGGCTGTCGTGCAGCGAAATGTCTCGCGCCACCAACCATTTCGTGTAGCGGTCGAGCAGCAACACACCCAGGGCTATTAATAAATGAAATCTACGCATTACTCGCTGGCCACTCATTCGGAATTCTAAGAGTTAGATGATACGGGTGCTGCTGAGGCTTCGATCTCCTTCACGACCGGCGTGCACCGTTCACACAACGTGGGATACGTCGGATCTTCCCCGACGCGAGTCGAATAGTTCCAGCAGCGCTCGCATTCTTTGCCCGCAGCCTTCGCAACTTCGACCGCCAAATGTCCGGTGCCGTTGCGCGACGGGCCGCGCTCCAGGTCAACCTGGGAAACAATAAATGCGTAACGTAAATCGGGTTGGTAGCGCTCCAGCACCGGATAGAAGGGATCAGACGCCGTTACTTTCACCTGCGCTTCCAGGCTCTTTCCGATCTGCTTTTGATTCCGCGCTTCCTCAAGCGCCTTTAAGACCTGATCGCGAACTGCCAGCAACTTATCCCAATCCTCTTGCTGCTGCGCATCTTCCTCGGGAACGCCTTCGCCGAGAATATCTTTGGCCTCAGGGAACTTCGCTAGGTGAACACTTTGCGGCCGAGAATCCAGTTGCGGCAGGTATTGCCAGACCTCGTCACAGGTGAAGCTCATGATCGGTGCCAGCAGTCTCACCAGGGCCTCGCCGATGCGCCACAGTGCGGTTTGCGCAGCGCGCCGTCCCAGTGATTTCTTGCCGTAGGTATAAAGCCGGTCTTTCACGATGTCGACATAAAACGCACTCAGCTCGACGACTACGAAGTGATTCACCGCATGATAGATCTTGTGAAATGCGAATTCTTCATACCAGCGGATGATGTCTGCGGACAAAGCCCAGGTCTTGCGCAGGATGTACTGGTCCACAGACTCGAGCTTGTCAAAGGGAACGGCGTCGCGCTGTGGATCGAAGCCGTCCAGGTTGCTCAATACGTAACGAAAAAGTTTGTTGCGGATGTCCCGATAAGCTTCCGCGATACGCTTCATCAGTTGTTCTGAGCCAACCACGTCCTCGCGAAAATCGACTGATGCTACCCAGAGCCGCACCACCTCCGCACCCAGACGGTTGGCAATATCCACCGGATCAACATCGTTGCCGCGGGATTTGGACATGGCGCGGCCCTGTTCGTCGAGCGTCCATCCCGGTGTGGCGACCATTTTGTAAGGAGCGCTGCCGCGCGCGCCAATCGAGCAGAGCAAGGAAGACTGAAACCATCCCCGATACTGGTCGCCGCCTTCGAGGTAGAGATCCGAGGGCCAGGGTTGGTTCGGCTCATTTGCAAACTCAACCAGGTAGCTGCAGCCGGATTCGAACCATACATCGAGGATGTCAGCTTCTTTCTGGAAGCTGGTTCCGCCACAGTTCGGGCACTTGGCTTTAGCGGCGAGACCATCAGCTTCGGGCGTATACCAGGCGTCGGCGCCGAATTTTGCGAACAGCTCGACCGCCTTGCGGTTCACATGGGGATCATTGAGCGCCTTATTGCAACCGGTACAGACGAATATGGCGATTGGCACGCCCCACACCCGCTGACGAGAAATAGTCCAATCCGGCCGAGTTTCGACCATATTGGAAATGCGCTCTTCGCCCCAGGCTGGGTCCCACTTCACTTTCTTGATCTCTTCCAGCGCACGTGTGCGGAATGTGCCGCCGCCCGGCATGGGCGTTTCCATCGAGATGAACCATTGTTCGGTGGCGCGAAAGATTACCGGATTATGGCAACGCCAGCAGTGCGGATAGGAGTGTTCAACCTTTTCCTCATGCAGCAGCGCGCCGCGTGCCTTCAACAACTCGATAATCGGCTGGTTGGCCTTGAAAACCTGCAAGCCGTCGTATTCCGGCAAACCATTGTGGATTTTGCCGGCGGCATCAACATCGCAGGTAACGTCCAGCTTGTAACGTTGGCCAGTCGCGAAGTCCTCCGCGCCGTGCGAAGGCGCGGTATGGACTACCCCGGTTCCGGTGTCCATGGTGACGTAATCGGCTAGCACGCCCAGAATCTTTCGCCGATCCCACGGAAGAAACGGGTGATAAAACAACGTATTTTCCATCACACGGCCGGGAAAGCGCGCAATCGGCTTCGCGTCGGGAAAGCCGGCTTTCTCAGCAACAGTTTTCGCGAGCTTTTCCGCAACGATGTAGATTCCATCTTGCCCCTCGAGCGCGACGTACTCTTCGCTGGGATGAAACGCCACGGCCATCGAGGCAGGCAAGGTCCACGGAGTCGTGGTCCAGATGACGGTGAATACAGGTTTGTCGCCGTGAATTCTTGCCTCAGCCAGCGCGGGATCAATGGTCCGTGGATCAGATTGCAGGCGATACCTCACCCACACTGTCGGGCTGGAATGAGTTTCATATTCAACTTCGGCCTCGGCTAACGCGGTACGATCGTGCATGCACCAATACACCGGCCGCAGCCCTTTGTACACGAACCCTTTCTCAAAAAAATCGTAGAAAGTCCTGAGGACTACTGACTCATACTCAGGAGTCATGGTGGAATACGGCTTGTCGAAGCGTCCCAGAACTCCTATACGTTTGAATTGATCCCGCTGTAGATCGAGATATTTTTGCGCGTACTTGCGGCACTCCAGCCGAACGTCTATCGGCTTCATCTGCAACTTTTTGCCACCTAGTTGCTGGTCTACCTTGATTTCAATCGGCAGGCCATGGCAGTCCCAACCCGGAATGTAGGGGGCATCGAAACCCGCCATGTTCTTCGACTTCACGACGAAATCTTTCAAGCACTTGTTCAAGGCGTGCCCCAGGTGGATCGGGCCATTGGCATAGGGGGGCCCATCGTGCAAAACGTAGGTAGTTGCCCCTTTTCTAGCCTCTCGCACCCGCTCGTAGAGGCGCATTCCTGCCCACCGTTCCAGGATTTTGGGCTCATTCTGGGGCAAATTGGCCTTCATGGGAAAGCCGGTTTTGGGCAGGTTAATAGTAGATTTCAGGTCCACTCGGTGGGAGCTCCAAACACTTGATTGTACTTAATTATAGGGAGCAATCGAGTGAACGTCTATTGAGCTAACCTGAGCTGCTGAATACAGTCACTTCTCGTTTGTTTTACAGAGTTTATGGCACGCTTTTTTGCAGCCCAGTGACAACTTGGCGGGAACTATCCAGTAAAACTTTGGTGCGGGGCGCGATAATCAACCTGCGAAAATCTTATTTGCCCATGTACAATTTCCGCAAGTTACGTTTCCCGAGAGGCAGCATCTAATCTGGATGATGGGGAACGTCATTCGGGTCCTGTAGGTAAATGGACGGTTCCCAACGTTATGAGTGAGATTACTGGGGGTGGCAACTTGATCGGGACACTCGTCACCTAAGAGATTAGCGATCAGGCCGAAAAGCTGGTCCAGAAAAGAAGGCCAGAGACTGGCCTCTTAACTTACGACTCGGGTAACATAATGGCAACCTTGGAATTTAAACCACCGCAAAGCTCCACGCCGGAACCCGAACTTAATCTGCTCATGCCGAAAGGCTCTGAGCAGTCATTGTGGAAGTCCCTCGCCCAGAATTTTGAGGACACGTTCTTCCCCAAGAAGCAGCCGCCGCTTGTGTTGACTTCGAAGCCCGCACCTGTCAAAGATATTTGGGGCTTCTACGATCACAAGAAGAGCAGCGCCGCGCTGTCCACTGTCGCCCACATCATCGTCCTCAGCCTGATCCTTGTGGGCACTTACTATCTCGGCAAGAAAGTTGTAGAGAAACCGAGGGCGGACGTGATACTGGTCGCACCAGTCATGGATACCCCGGTCATGAAACCCTCTAGGCAAGAAGTTGCGGGTGGCGGCGGCGGTGGCGACCGTGACAAGTTCCAGGCTCCGAAAGGTCGAATCCCCAAACAGTCCATGGAACAAATCACTCCTCCGGCCATCATCGTGAGAAATGATCATCCGAAGCTTGCTGTGGAACCGACCGTGGTGGTGCCCCCGCAGGTGAAGCTCCAGGCTAGCAACACTCTGAACCTCGGCAACCCGACCGCACCAATGCCTTCCGGCCCGCCCTCGAACGGAACCGGATCGGGCGGCGGCATCGGTTCTGGTAACGGCGGTGGAATCGGTGTTGGTAGTGGGCCCGGAGTTGGCGAAGGCCGCGGCGGCGGTATCGGTGGCGGTGTGTTTCGTATTGGCGGCGGCGTCAGTGCTCCCAAGGCGACCTACGCGCCCGATCCGGAGTATTCAGAAGAGGCCCGCAAAGCTAAGTATCAGGGAACCGTTGTTCTCAGTCTGATTGTCGGTGCCGACGGCGTTCCCCGTGACATCCGAGTCGCTCGGAGCGTCGGGCTTGGGCTGGACGAAAAAGCCATCGAGACGGTGAAGACATGGAAGTTCGATCCCGGAACGAAGGACGGCAAACCCGTAGCGACTTACGCAACTATTGAAGTTGCATTCCATCTCTACTGATTTTTTCTGCGCGCACACAGTGCGGGGCCTGGCTTCGGTCAGGCCCTAATCTTTTTTGTTCAATTTTTATTCTTTTAATTCAATGTGAGTAACGTCGGTCATTGGGCGGCCGAGGAAGAGCTTTCCTAAGCGTTGAAACTTCTGGGCCGAATCTGTCACAAAGAATTTAATTTTGCCAGAATCATGAGGAGACGGTTTCTCAGATTTGCCCATAAGATTCGAAACCGCGAGCGCCGTTGACTCCGCGGAATCAACCAGCGTGACTCGCTCAGGAACCACTCTTTGCAAAACCGGCTTCAGCAACGGATAGTGAGTACACCCCAGCAAGAGCACGTCGGCTGAACTGAAGCCATCAGCAAAAGCTTCCGCAAGATAAATTCCTGCAACCTGCTCCGTCACCGCATGATCGGTCCAGCCTTCTTCCACCAGCGGAACCAGCAGAGGACACGCCTTCTCGCGCGCTTCGACTTGCTGCTTCGCCAGGGCATTCCGATAGGCATGGCTGCAGATCGTGGCTTCGGTACCAATGACCACAACCTTCCTGGTCGAAGACTTAACCGCGGCCTGCTGGGCGCCCGGTTCAATCACTCCTACAACCTTCACCGACGCCGTTTGCCGAATCTGTTCGAACGCCAGTGCCGTCGCCGTATTGCACGCAATCACCAGCAGTTCGGCTCCTTGCTGTTCAAGGAACCGCGTGGCCTCGCACGCGTACTTGGCTACTGTCTCAACCGATTTCGAACCGTAAGGAAGGCGCGCGGTGTCGCCGAAGTAGAGGTATTCCGCGTTTGGGATGACCTCAAGTAAAGCTTTAAGTACTGTAAGGCCACCGAAGCCAGAATCAAAGACGCCGATTTTTGTCATTGCGGTTTTCGCCGGCAGAGAACGGGGAAAGGATTTGCAGCATGCATGCTATTGCTCATTCATCGCCTCGCGCCTTCGCTACGCCGCCGGCGCGCGCGCGGCTCAGAGACCCACGAGTTTGATCCGACTCAGCAACTTCGCCGCAGCATCTTCCCGAGGGGATGGGGGCGCCGTGCGGGCAGGTCTTCGGGTGTCCCAGGAATGTGCAAATTTTGTCCGTCGCTTCCGGCGACAAGATGTGTTCGAACTTACACGCCTGTTGTTCGATCTCGGTTTCGCTATCCATCGCTAGGCTGTCGGTGAATAAGCGTTCGGCAAGCCGATGCCGGCGAATAATATCTGCTGCTCGCTGGCGTCCCTTTGCGGTCAGTTCGACAATCATGCTGCCGTCGCCGATAGATACGCCTGCCGGCTTGAGCGCGTCATGGCAGGGATTCACGAAAGTCTTGTGATCGTGAACAATCGGCGGATGCGGCTTGGTCTCCACCAGTCCCATTTCGCGCATCTTTTCAACCGCAATGCTGACCGGGAGAGCACCATGCACTTCCATGTGTTCTAGTTCTGCAATCTGGTTGTGCTCGTCGAGAACCCAAAGTTCTTCGAGCACCTCTTCGATTTGCTCTGCATCGGCCATCGCGAATACTTCCTGCGCCGCAATCTTCCCGTGATGCAGCTCAATGCGGCGGTCGCCGAGCCGTGCTACCACGGGATCGTGCGTCACCATAACGATGGTCCGGCCTTGGCGATGAAGATCACGCAATAAGCCGAGCACGATTTCCTCATTCATTGCGTCAAGGTTCCCGGTAGGCTCGTCGGCCAGAATGATCTTTGGATCATTGATCAGAGCGCGTGCAATGCAGGCGCGTTGTTGCTCACCACCAGAGAGCTGCGCAGGCAAGTGGTTCGGACGATCTCGCAGCCCCACGCGAGCCAGCGCCTGTAGAGCTTGCTTCTCATCAGTCATGCTATGAAAATATTGCGCCAACATGACGTTTTCGACTGCCGTCAGATAAGGAATCAAATGGTATTGCTGAAATACGAAGCCAATCTTTTCCGCACGGACGCGCGTCAGCTCCTTCGTCCCGAGCTGCGCTACATTTTCTCCATCCAGCCAGATTTCGCCCGTGCTCGGACTGTCCAGGCAGCCAATCAGATTCACCAGCGTGGATTTGCCCGAGCCTGAGGGCCCCATCACGGCAATCCACTCCCCATCCTCAACGCGCAGTGTGAGATCATCCAGTGCGCGAATGGTGCCGCCGGACGCCCCTGCTCTCGCCGGGTAAAATCTGCTGACTCCGTTCAGCCGGATCATCTACTCTCCCCTCAGAATCATAGCGGGCTGAATCTGGCGCAGCAATCGCAAGGGAAGCAAAGTAGCAATCAGCGTAACCACAAGGCAGCCGGCCAGCACCGGTGGAAGAATGTCCAGACGAGGGGCAACCGGAGCGTGAAAATTTACTCGGCCGATCCACGCGGCAATGCCGGTCCCGACCACGAATCCGAGTAGTGCTCCGCTACACGCAAGCACGGCAGCTTCGCCCGAAACGAATAATGCAATCACTCGGTCGGATGCGCCGATGGCCTTCATAATCGCAAAGTCGCGCCGCCGGTCGTATAGCCATCCCGTAAGCGTTGCCAGTACGCACAAGGCAGCCGTGCAGACTATGAAAACTGCCGACCAAAGCAGCGTTGACCGGGTCTTACCCAGGATGTTGGCTTCTCCCTCGGTGACCTGCCGCACGGGACGCTCGTCAGCACCCGGGAGATCTGCTTTAAGAGTCGCGAGCAGGGAGCTGATCTCTGCAGGGGATCCGTACGCGGCAATCTCCACCACGGAGGGCTGGAGCCCAGTCCAGGACTGAAAATCCCGCAGCGAAATGTACACTCGGCTATCTTCCCCAGCCCCGGTGCGCACCGTGCCTGCGGGCGACAGACGAATCGTGCGCCCCTGATACCTCAGCGCGAACGGCGCACCATCAGAAGTGATGACCCGCGCGGCTCGAATTCCGATCAAAGCCTGTCCGGTGCCATTGGGCCAGGATGAGACCGCCCACCAGGGATTCAGCTTTCGCACTAACCCCAAATCTGTTCCGGCGATGACAACCGGCTGATCTTTTTCTGTTTGCGCGACTGCATATGCGAATGGAACGGCAAGCCCGTGCTCTCCGACTGCAGACTCAATCTGCTGAAGACTGTCATGTGTAAAGCTTGCGCCGTTTTTAGCTTCAACCACAATATTCGCGCCGAATCCTCGGAATTCTTTCCGTAGCTTGGTTTGTACGTCCACAAATAGATTCAGCATGGCCGTGGCCGCAGCCGCCGCGACAATGATGGCGAGCAGCGCCGAGAGCGCGGTTCCTTTCCGCAACACCGCTGCTCGCGCGAGCATCCGCAGAAACATCGGAGCGCCCGTGCTGTGGCGGCGAGTGTTCATGCTTCCCCCCGCAACGCGTGAACGGGATCGTACTTTACCGCCCGCCGAATCGCAGCCGCGCTGCCCGCGAACGTCACCACAATCGCGATGGCTAAAATCAGGGGCAGCAGCACCGGTCCCACGGAGATGGCGGACCCAAAAATGGCGTAGCCGAGCTTGCGCGCGAGAAACGTTCCGCCTGCGAATCCCACCAATCCTCCAACGCAGGCGAGCAGCACCGACTCTGTGATGAAGATCCCCGAAAGCGTGAACTGGCCTGCGCCCAGTGCTTTCATCAATCCGATTTCCTGGCGGCGTTCAAACATCGCGGTCGCCATCGCCGCCGAAACTGCAAGCCCGGAGGTGAACAGCGCCGCAAGCGTAATCAGCAGCATCAGTCCCTCGATGCGCGCGAGCACATTGCCTTCGTTCTGCGCGACTTGCCGGATCTGCTCAGCACGGGAGTGCGGTATCACTTCCTGAAGTTGATACGCGATTGACTGCGGATAGGGCGAGCAATACCAGCGATCGCGGTCTGCCGGGGTCAGCGAATCAGGATTGCGGCGCGCAAACGCGTCTTCGGGTTTGGTCACCGCGCTCACGAAAATTTTGCGAAATGCTCCAGGCTGTTGCGAAATCGTCTGTGCCACGCTCAAGGACGCAATGATCTGCTGGTCTTCAGCGCCGCCGGTAGAAAAAACTCCAGAAACGCGATACGCTTTGCCGTCAATCTGAATTTCTTTGCCGGCTTCGATTCCGCCTTCCGCCGCCAATTTCTGCCCAACCAGCACTTGGTTAGAGTCGTCGGTGGGCCATACACCTTCGATCTTCCACCACGGAAACGTGCTGCGTGCTCCGGTTGTGAACTCCTGAGTGCCAAACTTCAACTTCTTGGAAAAATAAGTCCCGATTAGAGTCGCATCGCGATTGCCAACTTTCACGTTGACCGAAAGCTCGGGTGCGAATCCGACGATGTTGTTGCGCCAGAAAATACCTTTAATTTTCGGTAGGTCGGCTTCGTTCAACAACGCGCCGCCCGCTGGTTTCAGGTCCACGCTGCCTATTTGCACATCCAGGCTGTCATCTGCGGGCGTGACCACGAGATTCGCCCCATAGCTGCGCAATTCATGGCTGATCTTGTCACCGATGTCGATGGCAATGGCAATCATTGCGGTCGAGACCGCTGCACCAAGCGTGACGGCAATAGCAATCAGCAGTTTTCGCCGCGTCTGCCGCCGGAATGATTCGTAAACTAGTCGGACAAACATGATTTATTCAATAAACAACAGCCAACTGTGGGAGTGCGCGCGGTCCCGCGAACCTGCGCAGCCAACTCCTGATCCAGCCATAAGGATCCGGATAGAGAAGAGAGCTACCGTTGGAATACTTTAATCCGGGACGCCAAGTCAGCTTCTTGAATCACAATTGCGTCGCCGCTGGTCGTCGAGTGCAGTGGAATCGGATTGCAGCCACCCGGAGTTCCAACCGATTGTGAATTAATCGGAGAGGCGCAGTTCTTGCACACTAGCCCGTTCGGTCCCTTAAAGAACCCGACCGGACCACAAATCTCGCAGGCATCGAATACCGCCGCCACTGTCCGATCCGGCTTCTGGTACAGCAGAAAGCGAACTTCGATCCCGCCCTCGCGCGCGGCGTAGCGGTGCAGATCGCCATCAGAAACTTGCGCCAGCGGAATGCTTACCGCGCCATTTGTAAAGCTGAGCTGGGTTGCCGGTGAGAGCGCGCTCACACTTTTCGCGTAAATGAATTCAGCGGTGACCAGAACGATAAAAATAAATGAGCTCGCGAAAACTGCCGTCATCCATAAGCGCTCGCGCCGGGCGCTCCACAAAGCTTTGCGCTTTGCAGCCGCCGATTCCGTCAACGGTTCCGGTTGTCTGCGTCGCGCCTCGAACAGAACCATGAGCGCGGCCAACGCAAGAATTGTGACAAAGAAGAACCATTCATTGCTGACAATCGGCCCAATCAGCGACATCTCAGTTTTCGAGGACGGCAGCACACCGTATTCCGAAAGCTCGTGCAGTCCAGAGACCAACAATTGAGCAGCAACAAAGAAGAGAATCACCGTGGTCACGCGGAAGAACTTCTGCAGGTTGATTTGCACGCTGCCCTTCACGAACATCACCCCGAACAGGACGGCAGCGAAAACCCCCAGCAGCGTGCCCAGGAAACTCTGCAGTGCGCTCGATTCCAGCGAAACCCCGGAAAGAATTAAAACCGTCTCCGCCCCTTCGCGCAGCACCATGAGGAAGACGAAAAGAAAAATTCCCAGCTGCGAGCCGCGGCTGGCCAGCGACCCAATCTTGCTCTCAATGTCGCCTTTGAGCTTGCGTCCTGTCTTCATCATGAAAATAATCATGGTTACGACGAAGAATGCCGCGCCCAGCATTACCCAGCCTTCGAATAGGTCTTCATTGAATTGGAAACGTGAAAGCAGAATCGCTATTCCAATGCTGGCGACGAATGCCGACGCGAGGGCGATGAAAACGGATTTCCTCAGGTCTTGGCGCTGGATCTTATTCAGATAGGCGAGCGTGATGCCGATAATTAGCGCAGCTTCGACACCTTCGCGCAAAGTGATAATGAACGCTTGAAGCAAAGAATCTCCCAGGCAAGTTGCAACTGAGTTGCAACTAAGAACCTGTATTAAGAATATCTGCCGGAGCGCAGGCCAGTCAAACTACAGAAGCGTAAGAAACTTCTTTGCGATCTCGAGCTGTGGGAACTCGCGTTCTTCCGCTTGAAACTCGGAAGAATGCACGCAGCGTCGGCTGCCTTTCAGCCTGACGGGATGCTTTAAGTGCAGCATCTCGTGATAGACGATGTACTCGACCGCATACTCAGGCACTCGTGGGTGATCGAACACCTGGCTAATCACGATCGCGTTATGCGCCGGATCATAGTGACCCAGCCGATTGCGGGCCCGTTCCGAGCTCCAGCTCATTTGTGGACGCGCGAGCAGTCCATAAAAAAAAAGGTTGTTGAGCTTCTCAAAAATGGCGTCCAGATCGTAGATGCGCCCCCGCGATGGTCCGATCCGCTTGCGCCCGCGTATCTGGCGCACCAGGTGTGCTTTCCGCGACATGTGCTGCGACGAAACGTAGCGGCGGTACCGCGAAGCGTGCTCCCGGTCAATCGGTTTCCGGTACATCTTGGCGAGAAGAATGTGCGCAATCGCCCGCAGCACATATTCCGGCGCGCCTTCGAGCAAATCTGACACCCGCACCAGGAGCTTGCCTTCACGAAGCCGGATCGTATTGTTGACGTTTGCGAAACTGAAAAATTCCACTCGCAGTTCGGGAACAGCAGAGCGCGGCCGAAGCTCGCGATGAGTTTGCTGGAAGAGCTCTGTGAGGCCGTCGCGCACTTTGCATCAGGGTAGCACGAGGATTACTGGGAGCGCGACGAATCCTCTTTATGATCTTGCTTCTTCTTGTGTTTGAAGGTCTCCTCCTGTTCTGCCAGGAGGTCGCGATGGTCCTTCGCTCCCGAGTCCACGCCCTGTAGCGCACTGCCAATCAGGAATTCATCATCACGGGCTTCCTGAGCATTGCCTGTCAGTGAAGATCTGAAGGCGCGAAGTTTTGCGCCAAACTCGGTGTCGGCCTCAATTACGGGCTTCAACGCCTTGCGCAAGTCCGTGCCCCGGTCGGCATAAGTGTCCACGTTCGTATTCAGTTCGTCGTACACGTCCAGAAATTCCTGAAGCCCATCGCGAGTCTGCTGTGCGCGGTCGGTCGCCTTGGGGTCGGAATGAATTTGTTGTACTTTGTCGAGTCGCGCGCGCGCGAACGCGATGTAAAGCTTCAGGCGGATTTCCGGAATTTGCGCAGCGTCGCGGACCTTGTCGATTTCGGCATCGGTCAGCGGATCGCGGCGATGCGCCTGCCCAGCCGCCAACATCGAGCTAACCAGCAGGAGTAAAAACGGCAGCCAGCGTCTAATCATTGCTCTTCGACCCGAACATGCTCCTCAGTATTTGCGTGCGGAACTCTTCCAGTTTGTCCACCACTGCCTGCACCGTTGGCTGGTCGTCCACATCCACATTGAACTTCAAATCGCGCAAATGGCCTGCGATCTGCCGCATTTTGATCTCTGTATGCTTGAGGTGTTTTCCCGATTGGATTGCTGCTGAATGCGCCTTATCCGAATACTTCACGATTTGCTGCAGAGACGCACGGCCTTCCTCCGGCTTACTTGCCCTGTATGCCTCAGTCGTTAACTTCAGTTCGCGGTCGGCAACTTCCATGCAGAGGTCCGCCTGTTGTCCGGAGGATGCTGCGTCTGCCTTAGCCATCAGTTGTTCGAGCGACTCCTGCTGCCGCGCCGAGCACACCAGCCCCGCGGCAAGTAAGAAAACGAGAACTGCCAGAACCCTGCTCTTCACCTGATGTCCAATCATTTCTTGGGTTCGATCGCAATCAGCCGATGCTTGGCCTGCCACTCCTGATCGGGATATTTGCCCGCTGCCACATCCAGGAACTGATGATAATACCTCGCCGCCTGTTTCGCGTCGCGCAGGTGATCGTACGCAGTGGCCCGCAAAAAATAGCTCATCGGATTTTCGGGAAGATATTTTGCCCGCATGTCTGTCGCCTTGATAGCCAAGGGATAATCCTTGTTCGCGTTCGCCGCAACCGCGAGTTCGCCGTATGTTTCTCCGGAATCAGGTTTAAGTTGCACTGCCTTCATTAATTCCTGCTCGGCTTCTGCAAATTTCTTTTGCTTCAAGAGCACTCGGCCAAGCCCTTGATGCACGCTGGGATCGTTGGGGCTCGAATTCAGCAGAGTTGCATACAGCCGCGCCGCCTCGTCATATTTCCCTGAATCGACATCCATCTCGGCCAAATCACGTTGAGCTTTGCTGTCGCCAGGATCGAGTTTCAATCCCGCTTCCATTTCGCTTACAGCGTCTTCATTCTTGCCCGAAATCGCGAGCATGCGCCCCAGCTGAAAATGTGTGCCGGGATCCCCGGGATGTAGTAGGACCAACTTCCTAAGCGAAGCCTCGGCATCGGCAAAGCGTTTCTCGCGCATGTAGAGGTTGCTGATTGCGATCAGGGCGTCGGTCGAATCGGGCGCAAGGCTCAGAGCCCGCTGATACTCTTTTTCCGCCTCTCCCGCCTTCTGTTGTTTTTCGAACAGAGCTCCGGAGCTCAGGTGAGGCTCAGGATCTTTCGGGTCCAGGCTCGCCGCCTGACTCAATGCCTCGATTGCTTCCTCCGGCTTGCTGCTTTCGAGCAAACCCCCCAAGGCCATCCACGCGCGTTTACGGGCCTGCGCGGCATTCGAACTCGGATTTAAGTTGGTCGCCTTCCGCAGGAATTGTTCGCCTTGAGGATCTCCCGATTCAGCAAGAGCCAAGCCTAGGTTCAAGTTCGATTCGAACACATCCGGCTTGGCGTCCACCGATTTGCGGTAGGCAGCAATAGAATCTTCGCGACGGCCAAGCTGGTGATACACGAAGCCCAGGTCGTACCAGGCGACATAGTTATCGGCGTGGCTTTCGAGATATTTCTTCAGCAACGGTTCGGCGCTTGCATAATCGCGCCTATCAATATCGGTTTCGGCCTCCGCCAGACTGGCGGCAGCGGGATCCTGCTCTTCTACCTTGTGATGGCGGACGGTTTTGCCTGTGCTTTGCGCGATTGCCGGGTCGGTGCACGCAAACAAAAACGCCAGGAAAAAGATGAACCCAGAAGCGCGGGCTGGTGCGACCACTCTATTTATGACCATTCGAACGCGAAGTCCCGCTCCCGTTCAGCATCTGAGCCAGGAATTGTCCTGTGTAGGAATCCTTCAGCCGGGCAATGTCCTCTGGCGTTCCCTCTCCCACCACGCGCCCCCCGCGCTCGCCACCCTCAGGTCCCAAATCGATGACCCAGTCCGCGGTTTTGATCACTTCAAGGTTGTGCTCGATCAACAGAATCGACCCCCCTGCTTCAATCAAACGCCGGAACGCCGAGAGTAGTTTGCTAATGTCGTCAAAGTGCAGCCCGGTCGTGGGCTCATCGAAAATATACAACGTACGCCTTCGCAACTCGGGCCTGCGCTTCGCGGCGGTTGCCGGCTGCAAGTGCGCCGCCAGCTTCACCCGCTGCGCCTCGCCGCCGGAGAGGGTTGTCGCCGACTGCCCCAGCCGTAAGTAGCCCAGCCCTACTTCATCCAGCACTCGCAGCTTGTCCGCCACTTTAGGAGAATTCGCGAAATGGTGCATTGCTTCGCGCACTGTCATCTCAAGCACTTCGTAAATGTTTTTTCCCCGATACCGCACTTCGAGCACTTCGGGTTTGAACCGCTTGCCCTTGCACTCCTCGCAAACCAGCTCCACGTCGGCGAGAAACTGCATTTCAACAACTACCGTCCCATCCCCCTGACAGGTTTCGCAGCGCCCTCCCGGAACATTGAACGAAAAGTGCCCGGCAGAAAATCCGCGCTTGTGGGCCTCCGGTGTGCCCGCAAACAGGTCCCGGATTCCATCGAATGCCTTAATGTATGTCACCGGATTCGATCGGGGAGTTCGTCCGATTGGGGACTGATCAACCAGCACAACGTCGTCAATGTACTCGTCGCCGGTAATCTCCTCAACGAAAGGAAAAGTCAGCGGTACGCCGTTGCTCTGGTTCTTTAGTCCCTTCAGAGCTTGATACAGAACATCGTGCAGCAGCGTAGATTTTCCCGACCCGGAAACCCCGGTAATCGCCACCAGCATTCCCAGGGGAACGCTAAGATCGATTTTCTTTAAATTGTGCGCGTGAGCTCCTCGAATCGTGATCTTTTGCCGTCCTGGCTTGCGACGCGCATTGGGCGTCTGAATCCGAAGCTCATTCGCGAGATACCGTCCCGTGAGCGATGCCGGTGCTTGCTTGATCTGCTCGTAGGTGCCGGTCGCAATGATCTTTCCTCCGTGCTCCCCCGCGCCCGGGCCTAAGTCCAAAATGCGGTCGCTGGCACGCATCACGTCGCGGTCATGTTCAACCACGAGTACGGTATTGCCAAGATCGCGCAGCCCATGAAGAATATGGATCAACCGGTGTGTGTCCCGGCTGTGCAGTCCAATCGATGGCTCATCCAAAACATAAAGAGTTCCCACCAACCGCGAGCCAAGTGACGTTGCCAGCTGAATCCGCTGCGCCTCGCCGCCGGAAAGCGTCGAAGTCAGCCGGTCGAGCATCAGGTATTCCAGTCCAACCTCATTCAGAAATTGCAGGCGGGAGCGGATTTCGTGCAGAAGTCTTTCCGCTATATCGGCTTCCTCCCGGGTTAATTTCACCTCCGCGAAAAATTGCGCGGCATCTTCCACCGTCATCGCGCAGACTTCGCAGATATTTTTCCCTGCGATCTTCACCTGCCGTGCTTCACGGCGTAGCCGAACGCCGTTACAGTCTGAGCAAAGGGTATAGCCGCGATACCGGCTGAGAAACACGCGCACGTGCAGTTTGTATTTCTTGCGCTCCAAATACTCGAAGAATCCGCAAATTCCCGGAAACTTCTTTTCCCCATCAATAATCAGCCGCTGCTGCTCAGGATCGAGCTCTGCCCAGGGAACGTTTAGCGGTATACCCGCTTGCCGCGCGAACCTTTTCATCTCCGCGGCATAGGGCCGATACTTGGGCTTGGTCCATGGCTCGATTGCGCCTTCCTCAAGCGACTTTGACTTGTCAGGGATGACTAGATTGAGATCGAAGTCGATGGTGTTGCCAAATCCCTGGCACTTTGGGCAGGCGCCGAACGGATTGTTAAACGAAAACAATCTTGGCTCCGGCTCGGCGTAGCGAATGCCGCAGACTTTGCATTCAAAGCGCTGCGAAAATCGAAGCTCCTGTGACGCTTGATCCTCGCGAGGAGCAGATTGAAAGATGACTTCGCCGCTCTCGCGAAAGCTGATTTCGGTCGCATCGACAATGCGGGCGCGGGAGTCTGCTGAAATCGCCAGCCGGTCAACCAGCACGAACACAGGTTCAGCAAAGTTGATGTCGAGCAACGACTCGGGAGTCGAAAACTCGAATACTCTTCCCGCCTGAAACAGGCGGTTGAAGCCGCGCTGCCGTAGCTCGAAAAGTCTGCCCTTGACGCCTTCGAAGGATTGTTCAGCGGCCGACGTTTTCCGCCGCTTAGCAGAACTTGCTTTTCGTCGCGCAATGGAGGACATTTCCTTTTCCGCGTCGCTCGAAACATCCGCCGGTTTAGCATTGGCCGTGAGCGGGAACAAGACATTTAGGCGCGTACCTTCTCCAAGCGCGAGCACCGCTTCGGCCACTTCATCGACAGTGTCTTTCTTCACCCCCGCGCCGCACTGTACGCAATAAGTTCTGCCAACACGCGCAAACAGCAACCGCAGATAATCGTAAATCTCGGTTGCGGTTCCTACTGTCGATCGCGGGTTGCGCGTCGTGTTCTTCTGCCTGATTGCGACCGCTGGAGCAATACCTTCAATATGGTCGGCGTCAGGCTTTTCAATGCGCTCCAAGAATTGCCGAGCGTAAGCCGAGAGCGATTCTACGTACCGCCGCTGTCCTTCGGCATAGATAGTGTCAAAGGCGAGCGAAGACTTGCCCGATCCCGAGACCCCCGTCACGACGGTGAACGCATTGTGCGGTATCTCGAAATCGATGTTCTTGAGGTTGTGAGTGCGCGCGCCGCGCACCACAATGCTGTCATTGGATTGTTCGGACATTAATCAGGGTGGGCAGCACTGCTGGAACTTCATTGGACGCGGTAGCCCATCAGGCGGCTCCGCGAGCACTGCCGAATCCTTCTATTATAAGGCAGGAATTTTTGACTGGACCGTTATCGCCCGAACTCCAGCAGCGCGAAGATGTATATCCAGAGCGCGCCCATGAAGTGCCAATACCAGGCCGTGATTTCAATCACGATGCGTCGATGCTCAATCCCACGGTGCAATAACGAAATCACGCCAGCATAAAAAAGGACGATAAGGCCGCCGCTCAGGTGTATGGCGTGCGCCCCGGTCAGAATGTAGAAGAATGGACTCGGGACGCCCGTAAACATGTGGAAGCCGCGCGCCTGCAAGACCCGCCAGGCCGCCCACTGTCCAAGCAGGAACAGCACCCCAAAAGTGATCGTAATCCCCAGCCATGGAATTCCGCGCTCCCGCTCAAGGGCAATGCCCGGAATGGAGCGCACCGGGGCCAGTACCATTTCGCGAGCCAGCGAGCGCCTGGCCATCTCGATGGTAACGCTGCTCACAAGCAAAATGAACGTGTTCAACACCAGGAGTCGCACCGGAAGCGTTACTGGGACCCATTGCCGAATGTAGTTGCCGCTGCGCGCATCGAGCATTGCTGCTCCGTGACGCATCAGCATAAATACGATGGTGATGGTGACGAAGAGCGCACAAATCGAAACCAGGCCGAGCAGCAGAGCCAATCGGGCGCGGTGAAGGCGCCGGCCGTATCCGAAAGAGCCGTCACCTGGCCCATTATCTCCACCCCCGCCGTGTGCGGGGGGATGCACGCCGCCACCGCCGTGCCTGGGCTTAGACTTCTCAATCGGGAGTGGCGGGGAAATGGCCGGCATACTAAGGAACCTTCGCTGGAATCTGGCTACTTTTTTGCTTCCTTGCCTAGGCTGCGCACGTACTTGACCACCTGCGTAATCTCCTCATCGCTCAACTGGTCCCCGAAAGGAGGCATGTTTGTCTGCCCGTCGTGTACTACTTTGCGCAGCTCGGCGTCGGTTTTTTCCTGAACATCTTTAGAGCGAAGATCGGCGGCTTGCAGTTGTTTGCCAAGCGGAGTGTTGCCGGTTCCATCGGCCCCATGGCAGAGCACGCATTTGGCTTTGAAGATCGCTGCACCCGGGCTTCCTTCAGCCCAGGCAAGGTTTGAGATCGTTATCAGCAGAATCGCACTCAAAACAAGCGACATAAGGGACCGCATATCTCGAACTCGTCTCACCAGTTCCTCCATAAATTATATTTTGCAGGATTCCGCACTGCGGGATGCGGCTTCGGCCACTCAGGCCTTCAAACCTCTGACTCCTAAAACGTCTTAGATAATACTCGAGGCCTTTAGGTTTCAGCCTGATCGGATAGAATTCACGCTTTATGCCTGGAAGAAGTTCTGCAACTGGACACGGCAGCAAAAGGCATCCGGTGAAGAAGAACTGGTGCTTCGCCTGCGGCAAAGATAATCCACACGGCATGCATTTGAAGTTCTCTCTGGATCGAGAGCGCCGGCATTTCGTCTCTTATTTTCGGCTCGGGAAGCGCTACACCGGTCCGCCGGGGCACTGCCATGGTGGAATTATTGCCACCATTCTGGACGACGCCATGAGCAAGCTGAATAAGCTGCGCGATCTTGTTGCCGCGACCTCCCGGATGACAATCGAATATCTGAAGCCCGTGCCTCTACAAAGGCCATTGCGAGTGGAATCGCGAGAGATCAGCAAACGCGGACGAAAGCTGACCAGGGTGGCGGAGATTCTCGATGAGAAGGGAACTGTGCTCGCCCGCAGCCGCGGAGTCTTCGTGATCATCGATCCTGCCCGCGTTTTTCGACGAAAGTAGGAGTCCGCAGCGTTGCTTCAAGCGGTCGCTGCGGAAGATGGGTTAACGATGCGCATGAGGAAGGCGCCCAATCAGGCTGCCATTATCTCATTCCACGAAAAATTACTACTCCAAAAATATCAGACCATGCATGCGCTATCATCCCTGGTCTCAGACTTTTCCGCCATAGAGCGAGAAGTCCGAACAGGACGCCAAACAACGTGATTCTTGCTACCGGACCCAATCCTTCGTACAGATGGCCAATGCCGAATACAATCGCTTGGATAAGAACAGCCCAGCCGGCACTACCTGTGATCGCCTGAAATTGCTTCTGAAGATAGCCGCGAAACGCGAGTTCCTCACATATTCCTGCCGAGAGAGCAATCGGCATCCACGCCATGCTCTGAAGAATGCCTTGGGGAAGCAGTCCTTGCGCCGCATTTGTCCCGCCACCCAGAACGTGAGCATTCATCAATCCCATCCACACCGCCCACAGCCCTGCACCGAGAGCGATGTCTTTCATCACAGCTTTCGGCGTAGCCCATCGGCCGCCAATAAGATCGCGTAGAAGCACTCCGCGCTTGTGTACGCCCATGCGGACATAGAGAACCAGAAGCCATTCAAACGCGGTCACAGAAATGTAACCGGCTACCGCGTTGCCGCTCTGCACCGTTGCTTGCGGATGCTGCTTTACGGCGTGCTGAAATAAACCGCCCACGACGGAGAGCCCTACAAAAATCCCAATGAAAATAATCGTATGCCACACTGGAGCAATGAGCGGCCGAGATACAGAGTTTGCGTCTGCCGTCACCTCGTCTCGAACTGCACTATAGAGGATCAAGCGTCGTCACCATGCGGCGTTGTTGATGATGGGGCAACTCCACAGAAGAATAATGTTCAATTTTGTACAGTGAATTCGGATAGTTGGCGGACCATCGCCATTTCACTCATAATCGCCTGTCTCCGCCAGCATAATCGGAGAAATAATCGTGAGCAGCCTTTCAAAGATGATCGCCGTCTAATTTCAATGACTACAAGGAACTTGGAGAATACATGCCGATAAGGTATTGGTACGGTCGCACTCTTACACGTATAGCACTCTCCGTTTGGGCCATGACGGTCCTCAGTTTTGCGCAAGACGCCGCCAGCGGCGCCGCGGCTGCGCCGACGCCCAAGCATTTCGACCACGTCCTAATCGTTGTGCTTGAAAATCAAAGCTATGACTCCGCCATTAGAAATGACCTTCTGAAGAGCCTCGCCCAGAGAGGTGCAAACTTCAGCAATTTCGGCAACCTCTATCACTACTCGTATCCAAATTATTTGGCGATGATAGCGGGCAGTGATTTCGCTACACACAAACCGCAACTCTTGAGTGATAACCAGAGGAATTTCAAAAACGACAGCGAGCATAGGACGATCGCTGATTTGCTCAACTGGAAAAACTACGCTGAGGATTACCCTGCTTCTCCGACCGCTGGGAAACCGTTCCTCGGCGACCGCAAGGGAAGGTACGTACGCAAGCACGTGCCGTTCCTGAGTTTTCGGAGCGTTCAGAATAAGAGTTTTCACAATGTAGTCGGCGTCGATACTCACGCCCAGGACAATGCTTTTGTGACTGACATCGGTAGCTTTGTCGCGGATCCGCAGGCGCATCCGTTGCCCGAATATATGTTTTACAGTCCAAATCTTGACGACGACGGCCATGACCCGACCTCCAATCCGCAAGAAGGGCTCAAGAAGTCGGCCGACTGGCTACGTGTTTTTCTGAAGACTTGGCTTCGCTTCGACGATACAACTTGGCTTCCCAAAGACGAACAACTGAAGCGCACGCTCGTGATCGTTACTTTTGACGAGTCGGAGGGAGACAACAAACCGGAACGAATCTACACAGTATTTCTGGGTGCCATGGTCAAGCCGCAGGAGGTCACGGCTGCTTACAACCATTACAGTGTTTTGCGGACGATCGAGGATAATTTTGGGCTTGACCCAATTCACAAAGAATCAGGAGACGGCACCGCGTCGGTCATTACCGGCATCTGGAAGTAGTTCGCGTGGTTAGCGAAAATTGCCGCTTTGCCGATACTTTCCTGTTTACGAGCGTCATTTAGGAATCACTGGAACAACCGGAGTGCCGGCGTAAGACATGTTCTTTGTCCCCAGCAAATCCACCGCCGCCTGATACAGTTTTGCTCGCAATTGATACCGCTCGTTTGCCCGCGTAACGTAGCGCACTGCGATTTCCACTCCGCCGATTATCGGCTTGATATTGATCGCCGGAGCCGCCGATAACGCGCCCATATCCCGCGAATGCGCCGCGCTCTTCCATTCCTCCTCCGCTTGTCGCGCGCTCTCCGACGTAGCTTCCAGCACTTTTTTCTTGATGGCATCGACAATCGGATAGGGATCTAGCCCGATCGGCAGAACAACTTGCAACTCGTCCCACAGCCACTGTCCTGTCGTGGAAAAATTAAAATAGTGGCCTTCGATCGCAAAACTGTTGGTGAACGTTACGCGACGCCCGGTCGGATGTCCCGAGTCCGTCCAGTTTCCCGTCTCTAGCAGCACCGTGTGAAACATTCCGAGTTCTACGACTTCTCCAGACACACCGTTGATCTCTACCCAATCCCCCAAACGGATTCCGTTTTTTCTCATGAGCACGAACCAGCCTAGGAATCCCACTATGAAATCTTTCAGCGCCAGGGTAAGGCCCGCGCCCGCCAAGCCCAAAAAAGTTCCGAGCTGCGTGGGTGGCCCAAAAATTACTAAGAGGATGAAAAGCACTGCGACAATTTGCACGCTCACGCGGGTTACGGTACGCAAGGTCTCCACTTGGCGCCGGTCCATCGACATTTTTCCCAGGAGGCTTTCGATCCATCCGTCGAAAAACAGACCAATCAGCGCAATCACCAGGATGATGGCTATCCCGCGTAGCGCGGAATTCACAACGGCACGCTGCTTCCCCGCGACAACGCCGATCCATTTCCCATATACGCCGGCAAGCTGCGTTTGGTCGTCCACCCGCTTGTCAAAAGTCGCAAGCGCCTTCTGATCTTGCGAGCGGCTCCTGGTCAGTTGCAATATCGCCGCTGATTTCTCTGCGCTGAATTCCGTGGCATCCTTCCCCGCAGGAGGACTGTGCCCCGCCGTGGCGGTCGGCGCCGGATCTTCTGGCAAACCTTTTTTCTGTGCGCTGATTTTGCTGGCCAACGCATCGTGCTTCGCCGAAAACATCGCCGCGGCTGCCTCCGCATCGCCCTTCGCCCGCCACACTTGCATCTGCTTCCAATGCAGAACCGACCATTGCTGAAAATGGTGGATCAACCCGTGCTGCTCGTTCGGCGCCGTAACCATCACGTGAGTGTTGTCCGATATTTGCGAAGCTGCTTCGTGCTCCTGCGTCAGGGCTTGAACGCGTGCCTGCTGGTCGCCTCCTGCTCGGCCCAAATCTTCCTTGCCATCGTCCACCTCGTCTTGGTCCAGCTCCAACTGCGCCTTCGCCAGATTCAGCTCGCCATCCAGTTCGTCTTTCTTGCTCCCACTCGCTTTAGCTTCCTCGGCCGTAAGCTGCGCGACTTTCGCCTGGTCGGCTGCTACGGCGTTTTCCGATTTCTGCAGCCGGGCCTCAATCTCCTTGGCCTCGGCGCTCATTGCTGGCGGATGCTGCTCCGCTTCGCGCACCGCCGTTGCAAACGCCAGATCCATCTCTTTGTCCGCTAGGTGCAGGGCGTCTTCGGCGACTTGACGTTCCTCCGCCGTAGTCGGCATTTGCGCAAGCCAACGTGCCGTCCACAACGTGCTTTGATCCACCACCGGAGCTGCTTGCGATCTGCCATCGGCCGAACTGGCGTTCGCCGGTGAAGTTTTAGGCTGCCCTCTCGTTCGGAACAGCCCATAGCCAGTCGCAATCAGCAATACAACCACGGCAAGCGTTGCAATCTTTTGTTTAGGTTTCATCGCTTTAGCAAGTCGGCTATGGCGGTCCTGGGGATCGGCGCTTTCGGAAAGTGGCTCAACTGTCTTGCCATTTTAATATTGGCAGTCCGGCACTATCGAATCCGATTCACTCATGACCAGGTTTGAGTGTAAACACCTGTCTCCGCCAACGATCACAATCAAACGTGGATTACTTCCCCCTTCTACCCGTCCCCCGGAAACTATCATTGCGGATCGGACATGGACGGGGGTTCGTTGCGAATTCGATAAATAAGGTATGCCACCACGGCAATGTTCAAAATGAGTACCAGGATCTTCAGCGCATTCGGATGGCGGTATATCTCATAAACCTCAACCGGCACCAGCGAGCTCGTAATGATCACACTGAACCACTCAGCCCAACGTTTCACCAGCCAGAGGCCGATTCCCTCAGTTAGGAATAGCGCCGCGTAAATAAAGCTGCCTATTCCGAGACTTCTTATCTTATTGGGAGTCAGGTCACCCACCTTCTGAAGTGCTCGATCGATGTACCGATTGCCCGGATCTAGACCAAGCAGCTTCACCCAATGTTCCGCTACGCTCGCCACGTCTTTATGTAGTAGGTGGAGGGCACTCATACCCACCACGATGAGAAGAACCGCCTTTACCAGCTTGAACAGTGCTATTAGACGGATCACCCGATTATCAGTAGGTTTCATGTGACCAGCTATAGTAGCCCAGTCTCCATTTATAAACAGGCGTGCTAGCTGAGAAGAATAACTCGTGCTTTGGCAGATGACTGAAAGTCCCTGAACGGCGCACGTGTCCCAATCATGACTTCTGGACTTCATCGGAGGTGACTTGGAAATGAATTAACCGAGATCTTCCAAATGACGTCGTAATCGCACAGTCAGTTGCGTCGCGGCCGGTTGCCATGAGCACGCGCCCGATGCGCCGAATGTTATGTCTGGCGTCGAACGTCCACCAGCGATCTCCGAGGTAAACTTCGAACCAGGCACTAAAATCCATTGGGCTCGGGGCCACAATCACTCCAATGTCGCCCAAGTATCCGGTTGCGTAGCGAGCCGGAATGTTCAGCGCACGACACAAGGTGATAGCTAGATGCTGAAAGTCTCTGCAGACACCGACTCGCTCGGTATACACTCCCAGCGCCGTGCGAATCGGACTGGCAAACTCATATCCGAAGCTAACTTTTTTGTGCACCCAATCGCAGACAGCCTGAACGCGGTTCCACCCTCTTGGAGCGTTCCAGAATAATTCCGCCGCAGTGTTAGATAAGAGATCTACCTCGCAGTACCGGCTGTTCGCCAGGTAAGGCAAGACATCGAGCGGCAGCTGGTGGATGGGAATCTCAGCCGCATCGGGGCCCTCGATGTCGGGCAGCCCAGAGTCTTCAATTAGCGTGGAATTCTGGAATCGAATTTTGCCGGGCGGCGCCAACAAGCGGCATGCCCGATTGCCAAAAGTGTCCTCGTAGCTCTCGACGTTCACCAGGGGGTCGGTGCTTAATTCGTCGACCTCTCGCAAGTCTTTCTCCCGCGACGGGTGTACGTTGAGCAGGGTCACGATCGGGACTTCCCCAGCCGTCTCGAACTGAATGTCGTAGCCCAGGCGAATCAGCATGTCTGTATGGATCCCTCTTGCGAGCCGCCAGCCTGCGGGGATGAGATTCAGAAACTATCACTTAACTGACTTATTTTGTACGTTTTTTCTTGCTGGAATGGATCGCAAATTCGATGCAAGCAACAGTGTATTATGCGGTAGGTTCACTCCTCGGGGGCAAAGTGACATATTGTTTGGGAATTACCACGCGAGAAGGTCTGGTATTGGCTTCGGATTCGAGGACCAATGCAGGTTTTGATCAGGTCAACGTCTGTCGCAAGATGTATCGTTTCGTTCAACCCGGAGAGCGGGTGTTTGTAATTTTGACTAGCGGCAGCCTCTCCATAAGCCAATCGGTCATCACTTTGCTGGGCGATGATTTCGATTCCGGGCGAGGTCTTGCCCAGGCCAATTCACTTTATGACGCGGCTCGCATCGTGGGAGACTGTGTGCGCAGGATCTCTGACATTGACCGGGCGTCACTAGAACGTGATTCCTTCAGCTTCAACGTTCACTTGCTGTTGGGGGGGCAGGTTCGCGGGCAAGAGCCTAATTTGTATTTGATTTACCCCCAGGGGAATCCTCTCGCGGCCACAGAGGACTCTTTATATCTGCAGCTGGGGGAGTGTAAGTATGGCCGACCGATCCTCGACCGCGGCATCCAAGCCACAACTTCTCTAGAGGTTGCAGCTAAGTATGCTCTTCTTTCACTGGATGCGACCATGCGCTCGAACGTCACGGTAGGTCCCCCCTTCGACCTATTGCTGTACAAGAAAGATAGCCTGGAAATCACGCGATATCGCAGGGTCTCAGCCGGGGACAGAGACCTGAATCTGATCCATTCGAGCTGGGAGCAGTCTCTCCGTCGGGCGGTAGAGCAGTTGCCTGACATTGAATTCCAGCATTCAAGCAACGATCCCCCCACCGAGAGCCTCAGAGAAGTAGCACGATCCAGAGGATAGGATCGCTGGGCGGCGCAATCCGCGTGGTTTCTTCAATCACGCGAATCGCATTTCCTGATGATCAATTCGCCGGCTGGTGCGCTATTCTGGCGGGATCAGGTGCGGCATCCATGATTACAGAGGCGGATACGTCCGAGCGCGGCGGCGCGGAAGCCCTCCAGCGGTACGAACTGAACGGCGCCTACGATGAGATGTTCAGCGCCGTAGACCATCCCCGAAAGCAATATCGTCCACTACATAACTTACTGCTGAACCTTGGGCCGGATGAATTACGGCGCAGCAAACATGAGGCTGACCAATCCTTTTTCAATCAGGGAATCACCTTCACGGTGTATGGAAGCGATAAGGGGACGGAGCGGATTTTTCCTCATGATCTGCTGCCCAGGATTATTACGGCGGCGGAATGGGAAAAGATTGAGCGCGGACTGACGCAGCGGATCACTGCACTAAATCTCTTCCTCAAAGATGTCTACCATGAAGGCAAAATCATTGAAGACGGAGTCGTGCCCGGCAGCATCGTTTACACCTGCAAGCATTACCGGCGCGAAATGCGCAATGTCAAAGTTCCCCGCGACGTATACATGACGGTGGTTGGTACCGACTTGATTCGCAACCCAGACGGGAACTTCGTGGTCCTGGAGGACAATCTGCGCGTTCCCAGTGGCGTCTCTTACATGCTCACCAGTCGCCGGGTAATGAAGCAGATATTCCCCGGACTATTTCAAAAATGTCGCGTTAGGCCGATCGAGCAGTACAGCCAGGCGCTTTTGTCGACCCTGCGTTTTCTGGCCCCCGAGGGCCGTTCCGAGCCGACCGTGGTTTTACTGACGCCCGGCTCCTACAACTCCGCGTATTTTGAACATACTTATCTGGCTCGGCAGATGGGTATTGAACTGGTCGAGGGGCGAGATTTAGTAGTGCACGACAATATTGTCTACATGCGAACGACCTTCGGGCTGCAGCGTGTGGATGTGATTTATCGGCGAATCGACGACGATTATCTCGATCCTCTGGTTTTCGAACATGGTTCCTCCCTGGGTGCCGTTGGTCTATTTAACGCCTACCGTGCCGGAAATGTAGCCTTCGCAAATGCGCTGGGAACTGGGGTCGCCGACGACAAAGCTATCTACGCCTTTGTGCCGAAAATTATCCGCTACTACCTCGATCAGGATCCGATTCTGGAGGGTATTGAAACTCTGCTGATGTCTGATCCGGGGCAAAGGGACCATGTCTGCCAGAGGTTGGATGAGTACGTGGTGAAAGCGGTGGGCGAGTCGGGGGGATATGGAATGCTGATCGGTCCGCATAGCACGGAACAAGAGCGCTCTGACTTCCGACAAAAGATTTACGCGCAACCTCGAAACTATATTGCGCAACCCACGATCAATCTTTCCACCGCGCCCTGTTTTGTGAACGGAATAATCGAGCCGCGTCATGTCGATCTTCGTCCCTACATTCTCTATGGCGAAAAAATTACGATCGTTCCCGGTGGCTTAACCCGAGTGGCGTTGCGTAAGGGCTCGTTAGTAGTGAATTCCTCTCAAGGCGGAGGATCGAAAGACACCTGGGTCTTGCAGAATTAAAGAGTTCGGAATTGGGTGCCAAACCTATGCTTTCCCGCGTAGCCGATAGTCTCTACTGGATGAGTCGATATTTCGAGCGGGCGGACAATGCCTCGCGGGTTCTCAAGGCGACTTACGGTCTGATTCTGAACCCCGCAAAGTTTTCCACTGAAGAGCGTTGGTATCACGCCGTTTCCTCACTTGCCCCTGGCGCCGCGAACAACGTTGACCCTCAGCGTGCTTTATTTTCGTTGGTAGCGGACCCAGAAGGGTCATTTTCGATTGTGAAATGCATAAGCGGGGCTCGCGAAAATGCCCGGCAAGTCCGCGAAGAAATCAGCTCGGAGATGTGGGAGCACCTCAATCGCCTTTTTCACGACGTGACCAGCTTTGAACTTCAACCCGATGACGATGCCGGCGCCATGCGAGTGGTGACCCTGGTTCGCGAAGGCTCGTACAGGTTTAATGGAATTACCGCCGCGACCCTGAATCATGACGAGGCCTGGCATTTTATCCAGTTAGGTAAGTACATCGAGCGGGCCTGCAATCTCTGCGTCATGCTGGATGCCTACTTCGTCATTGGCAAGCATCCCGATGATCTTGACTGGGTAGGCTTGTTAAGCAGTTGCGCTGCTTTTGAAGCCTATTGCAAGGCATGCACTGCCGAACTCAAACCGGACCGAATCGCGAATTTCCTGCTGTTGAAAGCTGAGTTTCCTTATTCGGTCCGTTATTCCGTGGACTGCATGTACGAGGCCTTGGCTGCGATCAGCAGTCTTTCTTTGAGCCGCCGGATGGAGAAGGTCGAAAGATTAATCGGGCGATTGCGATCCATGGTTACGTATGTACAGATCGCCGAAATCATAACCGGATTGCACAAATATCTTGCTGCAATTATTGAGCAATGTCGCGAACTGCATGCTGCGGTCCACGAGCTCTACATCGAATATCCGATTGAAGTCGCTTTTCAAAACTGAATGTTCTACGCAATTCGCCATTTCACGCGCTATCGCTACAGCCGCTCCGTCTGGCAGAGCATGATGGAAGTTCGCATGCATCCCAGAAGCGAAGGCAACCAGCGCTGTTTCGTCTTTCAGCTGTCAGTAAATCCGCGCGCCCGGATTTTTGGCTACACCGATTCCTACGGCAATCTTGTTCATCACTTCGACTTGCCTTCACGTCATTCCCATCTCACCATCATCTCTGACGCTCTAGTTAATATCGAGGGGCAACCATCGATTCCCGAAGAGATGGAATACCAAGCGTGGCAGGAACTGGAAGAGCTCATAGAAAGAAAAGATTATTGGGACATGTTGATGCCGAGTCATTTTGCGCGTTCATCACCGGAACTTGAGCGGCTGGCAGAGGAGATCGGAGCGAACGAAAGGAGAAAACGAAGCCCCTTGGCATTCCTTCATGATATTTCCTCCGGCGTGCATCGAAGTTTCAGCTATGTAAAGAAGATCACTGCGGTAAATTCACCGATTGAAGATGCCCTTCGGTCCCGGCAGGGCGTGTGTCAAGATTTTGCTCACATCATGATCGCACTCGTGAGGAATGCCAGGATCCCCTGTCGCTACGTCAGCGGGTACTTTTACCACAGTACCGAAGATGCGCATCCGGTGGCAGACGGCGCAACCCACGCATGGGTGGAGGCCCTGCTCCCGGGACTGGGTTGGGTAGGTTTCGATCCCACGACAAATCGACTCGCGAGTGAGCAGCACATTCGCACCGCAACCGGCCGCGATTATGCCGATGTTCCCCCCACTATGGGTGTAATGAAAGGAAAAGCGGACACTCAGCTGCAGGTTCGAGTGCGAGTGACCCCGTCGCAAGCAGTGCTTCCACCCGATGAGGAGTTTGCGGCAGACGAAGAGTGGTCCCAATTTCTTGAGGAGACCCAAGAATCTCAGCTGGCCGAGGCTCAACAACAGCAGTAATGAAAGAAGAGAGAAGTCAGTGTTGAGCGAAATCGTCGGATTACTCTGTGCTGTTTTCTCGCACAGTCTTCCCGTTCGCTACACTTCGGAGTACTTTTAACGCGTCCAAAACCTTACAATCCGTCCCGACGAGGTTCGACGTGAAAGCACCCCAACCCACAACCGCCGTGTGTTCTTTCTTCTTCTTCGCGTTCGCTGCAGCCTACAGCCAGACGCAGCCATCGGATACGAGCCTGACCGCGAATCCGGTCTTCGTTAACAACTGCGCGAAGTGTCACGGGAAAAATGCCGAGGGGCGCCACTTCCGCGGGCCGTCGCTCATCTCTGAAAAAGTCGCGGCTGCATCCGAAGACGAGCTGCGCAACATCACCACCAATGGCAAAGGCCACATGCCCAAGTACAAAGGCAAACTCACATCGGACGAAATCGACACGCTGGTTCAGCAAATCAAAGCCCTGAATAGAAAATAAATAGCCGATATCGCCTGTCGTTCGCGGGCGATTTGCAAGGATGGATTGGTCACACCGCAGAGACGTTGTTCCCTACACGCTATCCGCAGAAGTTGTAGGAAGCCGCCCAGCTCCAGCATGAACGAATTGTCATTTGCTCGAAATTCCGCTTTTATGCGGTTCCGCTACTCTCATAAGAGGGACAGCTGAATTTGCCCGCAATGAGGTGAACCAGGGAATGAGAATCGCAGGGGTCGCAAGTGCGTTTCCGAGCAATTATTACCGCCAGGAAGTCATTCGAGAGGCTCTGAAGCGAGATTGGGTCGGCAAGCTGGAAAAACCTCAACTGCTGGACCGGTTGCACGCTAGTGTCGGCGTAAAGGGTCGGCACCTTGCTTTGCCAATCGAGCAATACGACCAACTCGATACCTGGGGAAAGAACAACGATGCCTGGATTAAGTGTGCGCAGGAACTAGGGAAGCTTGCATTGTGCCGGGCATTGAGTCACGCCGGAATAGCTGCCAGTGAACTAGGAGCTGTTTTCTTCACCACGGTCACAGGAGTTGCGAGCCCGTCGATCGAAGGCCGGTTGATTAATTTGATGGGGCTGTCTCGAAATGTTAAGCGCATTCCTATTTTTGGATTGGGCTGCGTAGCCGGCGCTGCAGGAATCGCGCGGGCTGCCGATTATGTAAGAGCATTTCCGAAGCAGGCTGCGGCGCTAATCTCCGTTGAGCTCTGTTCACTGACCTGGCAAAGAAATGACCTCTCGGTGGCAAATTTAATTTCTACGGGCCTCTTCGGCGATGGTGCAGCCGCTGTGATTTTGGGCGGAAATGAAAAAGTTGAGCACGGCCCCACGGTGCTGGCCACCCGATCGGTGTTCTACCCGGATACGGAAGACGTCATGGGCTGGGAGATTTCGGAGAAGGGCTTCCGAATCGTCCTGTCGAGAAGCGTACCGGACATGGTGCGCATGCATCTTGCCGAGGATGTCGACCAGTTCCTGCGCGATCACGAACTTTCTCGGGAAGATATTGGCACGTGGATCATGCACACGGGCGGACCAAAAGTGCTGGAGGCAACACAAGAAACTCTCAACTTACCCGATGGCGCACTTGAGCCCTCATGGCAATCTTTGGCGAAAGTCGGAAATCTCTCTTCTGCTTCGGTCCTGCTGGTGTTGGAAGAATTCATGAACAGACGCCGCCCTGAGCCGGGAACCTTGAGCATTCTTGCAGCGATGGGCCCGGGATTCTGTTCTGAACTCGTACTGCTGCAATGGTAGCCATGTACCACAGCCTCTGTGAGACGGAAGTATTCGTGGCGGGTGGCGGGCCTGCAGGTCTGGCAACAGCAATTGCGGCGCGGCAAGCGGGTTTTGCGGTGACCTTGGCCGATGTTGCGTATCCTCCGATCGACAAAACCTGCGGCGAAGGCATAATGCCTGACGGCCTGGCTGCGCTCGCCAAGCTTGGCATCGTGCTACCTGCCGATCAGACGTTTCCTTTTCGCGGTATCCGATTTTCTGATTCAGATTCCGCGGTGGAGGCCAGTTTTCAGCAGGGACGCGGCTTGGCCATTCGGCGCACCCGGCTCCATCAAATTCTGGTGGATCGTGCGACGAAGCTTGGCGTGGTGATGCATTGGGGCACCATGATCACAGGTATCACTCCGGACGGCGTTTCGGTGAACGGTCGTAATATTCGCTGCCGCTGGCTGGTGGGCGCAGACGGGCAGAATTCTCGCGTTCGCCATTGGGCAGGGTTGGAGTCCTCCACGCCGGAAAGCCGTCGCTTTGGGTTTCGCTGTCATTATCGGGTGGTTCCGTGGTCGGAATGTGTCGAGGTCTGTTGGACGGATCGCGGACAGTTGTATCTGACCCCAGTTGGCAGGGAAGAAGTCTGTTTGGCGCTGGTCACCCATGAACCACACACTCGTGTGGACGATGCGCTTGCGACATTTCCCGCAATAATGGAGAACCTACGCGGCGCCGAGCTGGTCACGCGTGAGCAAGGTGCAATTTCACGAACGCATGCTTTGCCTCTTGTTTATAAGGGATCGCGAGTGCTAGTCGGTGAGGCGTCCGGTTCGGTCGATGCGGTCACCGGAGACGGGCTTGCGATGGCTTTTCAGCACGCGTTGGCACTGGCTCACGCGCTACAAAATGACGACTTGGCGGCGTACCAAGCCGCGCATCGAAAAATTGCCAGGCTTCCGCGGCTGATGTCTGAGCTGATGCTGCTGATGGATAAAAGCCCTTCGCTGCGACGACGCGCGCTCCGGGCACTCTCCGTCGATCCGTCGTTGTTTGCGCGCATGCTTGCAATTCATACGGGCGCTTTGCCGCCTCTTGCATTCGGAGTGCAGGGAACATTGACTTTCGGATGGCGCCTAATCACGGCATGAGCGGCGAGTACTTTATTTATGATTCGACGTCATTCAATTCGCATATCTCGTTTACTTCTCATCTTCCCATTGCTGCTTTTGCTGACGCTCGCGCTTGCCGCTGCTGGAGCGAGCGCTGTTGCTGCACAGGATCTCACGCTGGCACTCGACCCGGCACACACGACAATCCGGTTTACTCTAGGTGACGTTCTCCACACGGTGAATGGTTCGTTCAAGCTTAAGAGTGGGACAATTCACTTCAATCCCGGTACTGGAGTGGCGAGCGGGTTGGTCATTGTCGATGTAACGAGCGGTGACACTGGCAGTAATGCCCGCGACCGCAAGATGCACAAAGAGATTCTGGAAAGCGCGAAATATCCCGAAGCGACCTTTACGCCCACGAAAGTGTCCGGGCCGTCAGGCCTTAACGACCATGACACCTTCGAGGTGAGTGGCACTTTCAACCTACATGGTATGGACCACGCAGTGACGCTGACATTTCCGGTCACCCTGAAGGGAGCAATGCTCACCACCCACACTCATATGGCGATTCCGTACGTTGCGTGGGGATTAAAGAATCCAAGCACGTTCATCTTGCGGGTCAACGACAAATTAGATTTGGATATTGATGCGACCGGGCGACTGCTACAGACCTCAGCTCGGACTGCTACCGCAAATTAAACCTTTCGTCACGCACTCTGAACCTGAATAGCGGAATGTTTGGTCGCTCACGATTGCATTTCTGCTGCGTACGCTGGCTGCGCGAGGCTCAATGGTAAGGAGACGCTGATCACTGCGCCACCTTCGGGACGGTCGGAAATTCTGATCCTGCCGCCATGAGATTGAACGACCGCGTCCACGAATGCCAGTCCCAGACCGTGTCCCGGTGAATGCTTACCCTTTACAAAGCGTTCGAAGGCACGTGCCCCTATATCGGGAGGAAAGCCGGGGCCATTATCCTGAACCACAAGTTCAGCGGAACCATCCTGCGAGTACAGACTGATTCGAATCTTGCTAGGCGTGCGTAAGTGCACCAATTCGTTTTCCAGGAGATTGCTTATTGTACGGTTGATGAGGGTCGCATCTGCGTCCACCATAACGTGCTCGGCAATATCGGCAGTCAGTACGTGATGACGTTCAGCCATCGCCGGCTGGTACAAATCAATTAGCTGCATTACCGCATCCGACAAGTCGATGGGCTGGCGATCAAGTTTGAGCGCGCCCGCCTCGGCCTCGGCGAGATCTAGAGTCGTGTTCAAGACCTGTGAAACTCCGTCCAGTCCTTCGATAGCCTGACCAATTGAATCTCGCAATTTGTCCTCATCATTCTGCAACAAGGCTGTTTCGAGAGTGCCGCGAATGGAAGTGACCGGACTCTTGAGGTCGTGTGCGACCGCGTCGGTCACGGCCCGCAACTGATTCACTGAGCTCTGAATTCGATCGAGCATGTGATTGAAGGTCCGGGCTAGGCGGGAGATTTCATCCGAGTTTGCGGGCTCGGGCAGGCGCTCACTCATATCTTCGCTGCCGATGTGTGAGGCTGTCTCAGTTATCCGCTCAATACGCAACAGCGTGCGGCGGGCGCTCACGTACGAAATCAGAAAGCCAAAAACAGCCACACCTGCCCAAACGGCGAAGAAACGCCGCGTGAGCTGATGAAGTGTGTGCCTTGCGCCCCGGTCGGATATGCCCAGGTACACTCTGCTGCCCAGCGACTGGTCGCGCAGGACTACGCGATAAGGGGCTTTTTCGCCCGCAATGTGGATGGACTGCGGAACGCCGGGCACAAGATTCGCATTTCGGATTGCTTCAATAAACCGTTCTTTCGATCCGCCGCCGACCCACAATGGGTCCGAATTGTTGGGATTTACTTGCAGAAAAAAGACTGAGTTCAACTGCTGGCCGCGTGAATTGAGTTCTTTAGGCATTTCCTGAGTGGCCAGCTCGGCTACTTCTTCGACGATGCGATCATAGACACTGTCGCGAGGAGTGTCTGCGGAGACCCGTGCCAGCACTTCGGCTTCACCTGCAAGCCAGGCATCAATATGGCCACGCACACCCTTGGCTACGAAGCCGTATACGATGAAGAAGGCCACCGCTGTTCCTACGGCGAAGGCCATGGTCGTCCAGATCGAGATACGCCAAGCGGCGGTGCTGCGGGTGTTCTTAGGCATTTCTTAGGACGTAACCCACGCCCCGGATGGTGTGAATCAAGGGGCGCAAAGTCTGGCGGTCAACCTTGCTGCGCAGGCGATAGATGTGAACGTCGACCACATTGGTTGCAGGATCAATTCGCATCCGCCACACGTGGTCTAGGATCATTGTGCGTGTCACCACGCGTCCCGCATTGCGGCACAGATATTCCAGCAACGAAAATTCATGAGGAGTCAATTGCAGCAGATGGTCGGCTCGGCGCGCCTCATGTCGGATAAGGTCGAGTTCCAAATCCGCAGTTTGAATTTTAGAAGATTCTCGCGGAGCCGGAAGCGACCGTCGCAGCAAATTACGCAAGCGTGCAAGCAATTCGGCAAGTGCAAAAGGCTTGGTGAGGTAATCGTCGCCGCCTTGTTCGAGTCCGCGCACGCGTTCATCCACCGATCGGCGAGCTGAGAGAATGAGCACCGGAGCGGAGCTCCCCTGAGCACGGCAGCGGGCAATCAGATCGAGGCCATCAAGGTCGGGCAAGCCGAGGTCGACGATAAACGCATCATGAATGCCTTCTAGCGCGATCGCTTCACCGGTCTTGGCATTCGAGGCGACATCGACCTGGTATCCCGCCTCAATCAGCGCTCGTTTCAGGAAATCCTGGATAGCCAGGTCGTCTTCTACTAACAACAGTCTCATAATGGAGGTTTTCGGCCGAAAAATTCGGCAGCCTACCTCAAAGTAGATGCCCGCAACCCCCTAAACGTTGACCGCTCGTTTGGCGAGCCCCAGAGCATCACCCCAAAACGTGTGGGACGAGTGAACTAACCCAACCACCCGCTCAACAGCTTCGACAAAGTGATCCACCTGGCGCGGTTCGACAACCAGCGGCGGGGCTGCTTTTAGCACCATGAAATTGTTGCCGCAAATCTGAGTCAAGACATGCTCCTGGCGGAACAATCGCATCACCAACATTTGACCGAACATTCCCGCATGAATGTGGCGGAAAGCCTCAAATGGGACACGTAAAGCGATCTTCGACGGCGACTGGAACTGGATTCCCGAAAGCAGTCCGAGACCGCGAACTTCTTTAACCATTTCGTAGCCGGAGAGCGCTTCGCGAAGCCGTCGCCGCAGTTCGTCTCCTAACTTCGTTGCGCGTTCGCCCAATTGTTCGCGTTCTAAAACATCCAGAGTCGCGAGCCCGGCACGCATCGCTAAGCCATTTTCGCTATATGTCGAGGTGTGGACGATGGCTCGCTTCAGAGACGTATAGACCGAATCGTATACGGCGTCGCTCATCAGGACGGCCCCAATGGGCACCAGCCCGCCGCTTAGGGCTTTTGCCAGGACGACCATATCAGGCTCGACACCGAAATGATGCCCTGCAAGAAAGCGTCCAGCTCTGTACATTCCGGTTTGCACTTCATCAAGGACAAATAGTGTTCCGTGCCTGTGGCACAATGCCTGCGCATCTTTGAGGTACTCGCGGTCTGGAATTCGAATTCCCCCCTCCGCTTGAACCGGTTCCACAATGAAAGCCGCAATGCGGTTGCCTTTGAGCTTTTGTTCCAGTGCATCAAGATCCCCGAATGGAATGCAGTGGGTCTCCGGCAGCATCGGGCCAAATCCCTCGCCCCAAAAAGGATTGTCCATTAAGGAAAGCGCTCCGCATGTCAGACCGTGAAATGCGCCCTGGGCGTACAGCAGTCCATTTCGGCGAGTGTGAGCTCGGGCAAACTTGATGACCGTTTCGACGCCCTCGCTGCCAGAGCTGCAGAAGAAAACTTTCGATAACTGTCCTCCGGCAAGCCGGCACAGGCGTGCTGCAAGTTCACCGGCCAACTCAGGGACATGGCTCTGGAGCATCGCAGGACCGCTGCGATCAAGTTCTGCTTTGAGCGCAGCGATGACTTCCGGGTGATTATGTCCAACGTTGTGGACGCAATATCCTGATAAGAAGTCCAGGACGCATTCGCCGTCAGCAGTATGCAGTTCCGCGCCCGCACAGTGCGTGTACTGCACATTCATCTGAAGCAGATCGAGAAGGCGTACCCATTGAGGATTAACGTAATCAGCGTAACTGGCGCTGGTTGTCGCCACTGCTGTGGACATTGAGACCTCCGGCAAGAAAACGCAAAGAATCCAGGCTTTCAGAATACACAAGGAGAGTAACCATCATTTTGCTTCAAAATGACGATTTGTTCATGAGAAACGCGCCAGGGGTGATCAGGAGCAGACTTCGAGGACCCCTTTCGTTCAGCGCACGCGGTGGCGGCGCTGCCTCCGTGCCGCATGCGGTTGGACGTGCAGTTCAAGTTCTAGCTTGAAGCTATGACCAGCAATCCTGAACAGTGGCATACCTCTGTTCTCGAAGGCGTTATGAGAATCACCGATCTGGTCGCGCGACACCTCGACGCGGCATTACTCTTCCGTCGGTACGGGTCAGTCGGAGCTTCGGGAAATTAGAGTGAGCGCCCCCTCAAGAACAGTGAATCCAACTCTGGATTTCGAAGCGGCGACCCGCTAATAAGTAGTCAAGAATAGCCGAGGCGATCCAGTCCCGCTTCCCTGCTACCGGAACAAAATCTTGGCCATCATTCCTTTGTCTTCGTGATTCAACAGATGACAATGAAATACCGACATGCCTTTGATGACGGGGCTGGTGAGGTCCAAGGTCACATCAACGGAGCTGCCAACAGGAACATTCACAGTATCCAGCCAAACAGGGTGCTCTAACGGAACGCCGTTTTCTGCATACGCCAGAAAATGGACTTGGTGTATGTGGAAGGGATGTAGCTCCCGACTCTGGTTGAGGATACGCCAGTGCTGATAAGTGCCGACGCGAGCGGTCGTCATTGGAGGTGCATCTGCTGCGAACTTGCTGCCGTTGATGTAGAAGCCGTTCTTATCCTCCGTGAAAGTGACAGTGAAGTCCGGCGCCGACTTCGTCAACTGCTCAATGTCAATCGGCTTGTAGACCGGCGGGCGGTGATCGACAGCGTGCGCCTGCTCAGGCCCCCGATTTGAAGTCGCTCGATCTGAAGTGGACGGCACCACGTCCGCCAACACCATCTCCGGATTGGGGTCGCCGTCTGGACCGGTATCTACACAAAGCGTACGCAGAGCACTATGTGTTCCCGGCGGTGGACCGGTGACGATGGCCTCCACCCGTCCTGCAGGTGATAGCAGCAGGTGATTCGTCGTACTTGTTGGAAATTTAGGTTGGTGGTATGCGAGTGGCATCCCATCAAGCGCGACGATTTCAAATGCCTGTCCATCAAGTTGCAGATCCAAGTAGCGATCTGCAGAGGCGTTCACGATCCTCCAGAACTGCCGCTCGTTAGGCGCAATCGCGATTCGGGGGCGAATTGCCCCATTCACCGTGAAGATTTCCTCGACCGCTTCCGCTTCTCCCCCACATCCCTTAGCTGGGATTTCAACATCCTGCTTGAGTTCAGCTGCATTCGGATCGTGCTCAATGGAGCGGCCGCGCACAACCAGCACACGCTCACGGAGTCGGCCTACTTCGGGGACGTAACGTTCCATTCCCTCGATGACGATGGCTCCGGACATTCCGTCCAATACTTGGCGGTGACTCTCGCCATGGGGATGAGTGTGGTACCAGAACAAGCCCGGCAGATGGCCGCGCGGAATCTTAACTGAGTAGTGCAAGATCTGCCCAGGCATCGCCAGCATTCCGAGGACATCATCCTGCGGCGCGTTCGGCGAGACGGTCATTCCATGGAAATGCAAGTTCGTCATGTCCATGCAGGGATTCACAGCGCAAGTCTCCGGCGACTTTGCAGGAAGGTCGTTCATGTAAGTGATATTGAGAACGTCGCCAGGGAAAACTCGGATTACAGGAGCCACACTCGCGCCACTGAAAGCGAAGGCATCCCGGCCATTTTCATTTACGGCGTGCAGAGTAAGGGATACAACGTGATTCTTTGCCGTCACCTGAGGAGGCTCTGGCAACGATCCACTCTGG